>Ga0101944_10000707_pt1 | contig 90379 bp, 84 predicted proteins | sample DewCreD2012metaG_FD_75245 | JGI IMG/M metagenome (GOLD analysis project Ga0101944, IMG submission 75245) | Hot spring sediment bacterial and archeal communities from British Columbia, Canada, to study Microbial Dark Matter (Phase II) - Dewar... ... | reverse complement strand
GATTAGTCTGTTAATGTGTTCTCTGGTAGATGTTGGTTGGTTCATAACCTCCATTATCTACCAGAGGGCGGTTTTGCTCAAGTGCAGAGCCGCCCTAGTTTTTGTCTAAACACGAGTTACATAAAATGAGATGTTATTAGCATCTGCAGTCATTGCCAGGTGATACCAGGTCCCGGTAATGACACCTGCAGCGCCTACTGCGACCTGTTCCCCAGCGGCAGATGAAACACAACCTCCAAAGTGCGGGGCTTCGGCAGGCCCATTCACGTAAATGGTATACCCCTCAACATAGTTGGGATAACGTGAGTTTTGTTTGAAAACAATGTACTGATTACTCCCTTGATATTCTGCGTTGTTAGCCCACGCTTCCACGGTAACAGCAGCCGGTTTAAGGGTTTCATTGTCGGGAATCGCAATATATCCACCTGTGAGGGCAACATGGCCTCCCCCGCTAGAGGCCTGGGTGGTTACCGTGGGGATAAGCCACACAATAGCGCTCAGGATGAGGATGATTGCAACGAGCCGCGGGAAAGTGCGCCGATCCTTTGCCGAATGTCCTGATGTATGACTTGAAGCATGGGTTTGGGTTGCCATCGTCTTTTCCTCCATAAATAGTGACCGTTGAAAGTAAATTTTTATAGAAGTGTGAGCACAGGTTGTCTAATCTGCACTCTGAAGCACGAATACCCAAAATGAGCGGTTGAGACAGCAATTATCCAGATACAAGCGCATCTTTTGTCTCTTTCGTGACTCTGCCGTCTTCTCAATTGTGCGCCATCTCGACTCCATTGTCAAGCGATTGAAGGCCATCAGCAATCAGCCAATACCCTAACTGCTGACTGCTGAAAGCTACCCGCTCTGCAAAATCAACACCCAATCCCGCTCGTCCGGCGGGATGAACGTCGCCGGCTGCCACGGCGCGACTTCGACGGGGGGCAGCGGGTGGCGCTCGCCGGTGCGTGGATCGTACCAGCAGGCGTCGAGGTGCGACCCCTTGAGGAGGAAGGTGCGCAGCGCGGCGGGCTTACCGGAGGGGAAGTAGGCCAGGGCGTAGCGGCCATCCGGGGAGCGGCACGTGGCGACGTAATCGGGAGCCGGCATATTGGGTGGCTCCACCAGCGAAGGATCGGGCAGCCGGTCGAAATACGGGCCGGACTCGATCAGCGCGCGGGCGTGCTGCATCTGACCGGAGCCGGGCAGGTGAATGGCCTCGTCCCAGGGCAGATTGGCGGCGATGATCGGCGGATCGCCGCGCTTCCACATCTGCCAGATGTCGTTGCAGCCGTAGGTGTGACCGCACGCGCCGCTGAACAGCGCCCAATAGCAAAAGCGCCGCGTGTGGATCGCTTGCAGGCGCGGGTTCGCGCCGTCGAAGGCGTGCGGGATGTTCTCGTAGCCCGGTTCGCCGTCCAGCACGGGTTTGACCGGCGTGCGGTTATACTCGGCAGCAATCGAGGTGTAGTTGTCGCGGTGTAACGTGTGGCCGGTCTGGATCATGTTGAGGTCCAGCCAGTCTGCATCGTGGAAGTAGATCGCCGAACTGTATTGTCCGGTGGGGTGGAAGGTGATCAGGTGGCGGCCCTCGTCGCCCTCGCGCAAGCCGTGCGCCATCGCTTCGAGGATGCGGCGCTCTTCATCGTCACCGACAAACTTATCGCCGCCGAGAATCCAGATAATCGGCTTATGGCGGTAGCGTTCGCCCAAATAGCCCCCATAGACCAGCGCGTTTTCCGGCGTGAACACCAGCGGGCCGCGTCCGCCGTTCTTGTGCCACTTGTCGCCCAGGTGGGCAGCATCCCAATGTAGAGGCCCAATGCTTCGGCGCGGTCTACCACCCAATCCACGTCCTGGAAATGCGGCTCGTTGGGCTGTGTGGGATCGTTTTCGATTAAGGGGCGGTGTCCGGCAGGATTCGGCGTGTTGAGGCCATCCAGCTCGGCCAGGACGACGGCCTGGATCACGGTGAAGCCCTTGCCCGCGCGGTCGCGCAGATACACGCCGGCCTCTTCGCGGCCGAGACGGTGAAACAACTCCCAGGCCGTATCGCCCAACCAGAAAAACGGTTTGCCGTCTTCAGTGACCAGATAACGCCGGCTCGTGTGAACTTTTAGCAGGGGCAAAGCCATATTCCCTCCATAAATGAATCGCTAACTTCACCGATCTCTAGTTGCTATTTTACACTCAGTGTCGAGATATGAATAGTCTGGCGATGTCCCGGGTGCATTTCAGAATGAGGGTAACTTTTTCTAATTGCACCGGCGAACACGGGTGTAGCCATAGCCTCGATAGTTGCATCTCGGCTACATTCGGCTAATATACGGATCAATCTGGATCAAGGACGAGGCAAGATGACCCACATTCGACTTAGCATTGGCTCGGCGGTGAGCCTGGGACTGCGCACGGCGAAGATGGAGGCGCCACCCACGACGGTCTACACGCTGCTCGGCGAGACGTGCCTGGGTGCGTGTCGCTTCTGCACGCAAGCCCGGCGCAGTGACGCAGACCGCCAGTTGCTGTCGCGCGTCATCTGGCCTGAATTCGAGCTGCCGGTTGTGCTCGAAGGTCTGCAGGTGAGTGACGGCGTGCGACGGGTGTGCATCCAGACGTTGCTGTATCCCGACCTGCTGACCGACCTTTTGGCGACCGTGCGGCAACTCAAGTCTGCTTCCGATGCGCCGCTCTCGATTTGTATGAATCCCGTGGACAAGGATTGGCTGGTCGCACTCAAAGACGCCGGCGTGGAGCGCGTGGGGGTGGGCCTGGATTGTGCGACCGAAGCGCTTTTCAACCAAATGAAGCCCGGTTTTAGCTGGAACCGCTACATGCGGTTCGTGGATGAGACGATCGAAGTTTTCGGCGTTGGGTCGGTGCATCTCATCGCCGGGTTGGGCGAGACCGACGAGGAACTGGTGCGGGCGTTCCAGACGTTCCACGACAAGGGCTGCGACATCGCCCTGTTCGCCTTCACGCCGGTGCGGGGGACGCAACTGGATGTGGCTCCGCCGCCGTTGGAACGCTACCGCGCCCTGCAACTCGCCCGTTACCTGATCGTCCACAACCATGCGCGGGTGGAGGATATGACCTTCGACAATGGCAAGCTTACGGCTATCAACGTCGACCCGACCGTGCTGAACCGTGCCATCGAGGGCGGGACGCCCTTTCGCACGAGCGGCTGTCCAAACTGCAACCGCCCGATGTACAATGAGCGGCCCGGCGGCGCGCGCTACAACCATCCTGCTCCCCTCACCCCCATCGAGAAATCCGCCGCCCGTGAAGCACTGTGGCGTTATTTCAATCAGCAGATTTAGCAGATTAAGCAGATTTTTTGGCCTTTATAAAACCAATCTGCTAAATCCGCTTAATCTGCTGAAAAAAAAAGACTTTCGTGAGCCCAGGAGGCGTTATGGCTGCACAAGAATGGCGGTTGTTGCTGACCGGCGACATGAGCGCGTTCGACAACATGGCGCTGGATGAGGCGATTTTGCGCTGCGTGGTGGCGGGCACATCACCGAGCACGCTGCGTTTCTACGGCTGGAAGCCCTCGGCGGTGTCCATCGGCTATTTCCAGGGCATCGAGCAAGAAGTAGACCTGGATATGTGCCGTCAAAAGGGCGTAGACGTGATTCGCCGGCTCACCGGCGGGGGTGCGGTCTTCCACGAACACGGCAGCGAGATCACTTACTCGCTGGCGGTGAAGGACGACTATCCGGGGATTCCCAAGAAGGTGCTGGATTCTTACGCCTTGCTGTGCGGAGGGCTGGTGGCGGGCTTCCGGCGGCTCGGCCTGGACGCAGAATTCAAACCCATCAACGACATCCTGGTGAACGGGAAAAAGATTTCGGGCAACGCGCAGACACGGCGCTTCGGCGGCATCCTGCAACACGGCACGCTGCTCTGCGAGGTGAACCCGCCCTTGATGTTCTCGTTGCTCAAAGTGCCCAACGAGAAAATCCGCGACAAGCTCATTGCGGGCGTCGAAGAGCGGGTGACGTCCATCCGCCGCGAGATGGGGACGGTAGAGCATGACGCCGTCATCGCGGCGATGTGCGCGGGCTTTGCCGAGGTGTTGGACATCCATCTCTCACCGGGGACGGTGAGCGACGAAGAGCTGGCACTGCTGGAGCGCGTCAAGGAGGAACGCTATGCCAACCCAAGCTGGAACTTCAAACGCTGACGTCAGGTGCGGTGATTACAAAGCCATCGGTGGCAAGCTGCTGCGCGTGCGGATGAGTGTCACGGAAGATAATCCGCCGGTCATCCAGACGCTCCGCATCACCGGCGATTTCTTCATGCATCCCGAAGAGGCCATTGAAGACCTTGAACAGCTTTTGACCGGCGCACCGCTGGAAGAGACTGTGCTACGCGAGTGCGTGCAGACATTCTTTGCCGGCGACGTGCAAGTGGTAGGCGCGGACGTGGACGATTTCGTCACGGCGTTATTGAAGGCGGGGTAGCTTGCGACTCAAGACCTATTACCCGCTCCCTAAGTTTCCGCCGCTCTCGCTTTCCGGCGCGGCCTGCGCGCTGCACTGCGCCCACTGCGACGCCACTTACCTCGGCGGGATGCTGCCCGCGGACACACCGGCGGCGCTTGTGAATCGTTGCCGCGTCTTGCGGCAGAACGGCGCGATCGGCGTGTTGTTGAGCGGCGGCTCGGACACAGACGGCACGCTCCTCAACCTCGCGGCGATGACGGATGCCATCCGGCAGGTCAAACAGGAGACGGGGCTGATCCTCAACCTGCACCCTGGTCTCATCGACGCTGCCACGGCGCAGCAGTTGGCGGGCGCAGTGGATTTCGCCTCCCTGGACATTCCGAGTGACGATGTGATTCGCCGTGTGCTCGGCCTGGACGCGACCACCGCCGACTACATCGCCGCCTACCACACCCTGCGTACTGCCGGGATCGACGTGGTTCCGCATGTCACCGTCTATAACGGCGACGAAGCCGGGCTGCTGCGGCCTGTTGCGGCGGCAGGGGATGCCCCACACACTATCGTCGTTATCGTCTTTTCGCCCACGCGCGACACACCGATGGCGGACACGCCCGCGCCGGGACCGGAGGCTGTAGAGAACGTCATCGCCGAAGTCAAAGCGTTGTTCCCCGCTGCGGAAATCTCGCTTGGCTGTATGCGCCCGCGCGCCCACGCTCTCCGTGAAACCATCGAACTGGCGGCGCTGCGGGCCGGCGTCGCGCGGATGGAACTGCCGTCACAGAAGACGCTCCGCTATGCCAGAGAAGCGGGGTATGCGCTGGCTGCGTTCGACGCATGTTGCGCGCTGCCGGCAACTTACGAACATGTAGCCATCCGGCCTGCGTGAGATAGCTTCCAGGCCCAGTAGATCCCAAAATGCTCCAAGGGGCTCGTCAGATCCCCGGTCTGGTCTGGGTCTGGCGATCCAGACCAAGCAAAATTGGATCTACTGAGGCTAATTTGCTGATAACGTGGAGCGTGTTCACAAAGTATCCTGGAACTTTCTGAAGCTGCGGGTGGTCTCCGACCCCGCCACCGTAAGTCAGGTATCGGCGGACGTGGTCAGAGACCGGCCCGAGCAGTTTCAATAATCTGTCCTGTGAAACCTTCCAGCCATCTCAACGTAGATATAAATGGTTGAAGCCAGACTCCCTGACTTGACTCAGTAGATCCCAAAATGCGTTCTGGTCTGGATCTGACGATCCAGACCAAGCAAAATTAGATCTACTGTGACTATGTGACTATGTGACTAAAGACTAACTGACTATGCTAAGGAGGGTATCATGAAACTGCTTATTCGTTGGGCGATTAGTGCATTTTCTTTGTTTGTAGCGGCCTGGGCTGTGGCGGGAATTCGTGTCGATGATGGCGGTGGGTGGGTCGTCTACGCCGTGATGGCGGTGGTTCTGGGGCTGGTCAACGCCTTTGTCCGCCCGCTGCTCAAGCTGCTTACCTGCCCCTTGATTCTGCTCACGCTTGGCCTGTTCACGCTTGTGCTGAATGCCTTGACCTTGCTGCTGTCGGCGTGGGTGGCGAACAACCTGTTCAACGTAGGCTTCTACATCGACGGCTTCTGGTCTGCGTTCTGGGGGGCGCTCATCGTCAGCATTGTCAGCGTGGTGCTGAACGTGTTTGTCAAGGATGACGATAAGAAGGACAAACCGCACAAACATTAGAGAGTGATACATTTGCCTTTCTAACCCTTGCGTAAACCCTGGAATTGTGTTATAATCCAAAACACAAGGGAAATAGATGCGCGATCGCGCGCCAGAAAAGTGGGGAAAGTCCCCACTTTTCTTTGTAAATCGTATCTGATGGGATGCGGGAGGCAGATGGGTCATGAAAAGTGAGTTCTCCCTGGCGTTTAATCAAATTTGTGCCGAATATAGTTTGCCAAGGGAGGTTGTACTGGATGCCGTTCGTGCGGCGCTGGTCACCGCTTATCGCCGCGACTGGAAGGTCGGGGCGACACAAAACGTCACAGCTGATATCAGTCTGGAGACCGGTTTAGCGCGCATTTTTCTCGAAAAGGCTGCCGTCGAAGAGGTGGAGGACCCAATCACGCAGATCGCTCTGAAAGAAGCGCGCCGTATTAAACCCAATGTCGCCAAAGATGAGTTGTTGATGGTCGATGTGACCCCGCGTGACTTTGGGCGCATCGCGGCGCAGACCGCCAAGCAGGTCATCACCCAGCGACTGCGTGAAGCGGAGCGCGAGAGCCAGTTCAACCGCTTCAGCCGCCAGGAAAACGAGATTATCATCGGTACCATTCAGTCGGTATCGCCGCACGGTGTCACCCTGCATCTGGACCGCACGGAAGAGGCACACATGCCCCGGCGCGAGCAGATCCCCGGCGAACGCTATATGATCCATCAGAAAATTCGCGTCTACGTGCTGGAAGTGAAGCGTAGCTCGCGCGGCCCTGAGATTATCGTCAGCCGCAGCCACCCGTTGATGCTGCGCCGTTTGTTGGAGTTGGAAGTCCCCGAAATTCGCTCCGGCCAGGTGGAGATCAACGCCGTCGCACGCGAGGCGGGGATGCGCGCCAAGGTTGCCGTCTCCACACGCCAGCCTGGGCTTGATCCGGTGGGCGCGTGTGTGGGGATGCGCGGTATCCGCATTCAGACGATTTCCAACGAGCTGCACGAAGAGCGCATCGACGTCATCGAGTGGAACAAGGACCCCAAAATCTACATCGCCAATGCGCTGAGCATGAATCAAGTGCTCAGTGTTGTTTTGGACGAGAACAACCCGGGCGGGCGCACCGCGTCGGTGGTGGTCATGGATGACCAGCTCTCGTTGGCGATTGGCCGCTCCGGGCAGAACGCGCGTCTGGCCGCCAAGCTCACCGGCTGGCGGATAGACATCCAGGGAGCGACAGAGGCTGCGCTGTGGGCGTTGGAACAGGTCAATACCACACCGGAACTGCTGGACCTGCTCAAGGCCAACGCTGCCCTGGTGCCGCGTCTGGCGGCGATTATGCGTACCCACGAAGGTGAACATTATCCGTACACCGATGAAGAACGCCGCATTCTGAAAAGCACTGTGGAAGCGGTACGGGAAGCCCTCATCACGCGGCGGGATGCGGAACGTCCGGCGACGCGACAGGCGCGCGCCCGGCGTACCGCTCAGGAAAAGGCCGACGCTGAACGGCGGGAAGCGCAGCAGGCTGCGCGCGCCCGTGTGCCGGCCGCAGCCTATGAGCAACCGCTCGCCACCCTCAAGCTGTCGGATAAGGTGCACAGTCATCTCGCCAGCAGCGGCCTTAGCAGCGTGGGCGACGTGATGGAGCGCATGGCCCTGGGCGATGAGGCATTACTGATGATCGAAGGGGTCGGCGTAAAGGCGCTGCGCGAGATTAAAGACGCCATAGAAGCATCCGGTTTGCAGTTTGTCGAGCCTGCCGTCGCAGCCGCGGGAGCCGGGGCAGCCGTGCTGGTGAGCGCACCGGAAGAGGCACCCGAGGTTGCACCGGCTGTTGCTCCGGAGGTTGAACAGCCTGTGGTGGCAGCGGAAGCTGTCGCCGAATCTGTTGCCGGACCGGAGGCGGAGGCCGTACCTGTGGCGCTCGAAGCTGAGGTCGAGGTCGCCGAAGAGACACCGGTGGATACCGTGACCCAGGCCGAGGACTTTGCTGTGGAAACCTTCGGCGAGGTGGCTGAAGTATTTGCGGAAATCTTCGAGGACGAAGAGTTCCTCGATGAAGATGAGGGCGGGCGCAGAGACAAACGGAAGAAGAAGAAGGGCCGCGCTATGGTTTTCGATGATAAAACCGGCGAGACCTTTGTCATGCGCAAGCGACGGCGTCACAAGGATATGTGGGAAGATTTCGACGAAGAGTTCTAACGTTGAGTACGTGCAGGCTTTGCAATCTTTGGGCTAATCCTGGCCCGGATAACCTGGAACCGAACGGGGTCTCGGTCGCTTGTTTTCTTGCCTGTCGGGCAAGAAAACGGGTGGAGAGGCTCTAGTGGTCATCGGAATTGTGACGATGATACCGATACGCCGGTTGAGGTTATTCTAGCGGGACACACCGCATAGTCCTGAGGACTTGAGGGACGCCAGAAGATTGCTGGCGTCCCTTTTTTGTTGTATGGTGAAAGATGGCAAAGAAAAAGCAACAACCACGCCTGAAGCATGTCCCAGAGCGCACGTGTGTGGCGTGTCGCGCCCACGGTGCGAAACGCGCGCTGGTGCGCGTTGTACGTTTAACCGAAGGCGGTGTCGTGGTCGATGAAACCGGTAAACAGAAGGGGCGGGGGGCGTATTTATGCCGTCAGCGAGTGTGCTGGAGTCAGGCGCTCTCCCGCGGCGCCCTTGAGCGCGCATTGCGTGTGACCCTGACCGCCGAGGAAGTTGCGGCTTTGCAGGCGTATGCGGCCACGCTTCCCGAAACGCTGCAACCGGACGTGGCGGATTAACATCCGCGCGTCATTCCGAGAGGCGCAAACGATAGCCGGCTGACAAGCCGGTCAAGGTCGAGAATGACCCTCGGACTACTTTTGAAGGAGGAGGTTTGTGTATGGAACAAAAAGAAGTCACGATTCCAGAGATTATCACGGTGCGCGATTTGGCGGAATTGTTAGGCGAGACGCCCATTAAAATTATCAAAATCCTGATGAGCAATGGCGTGCTTGCCAGCATCAACCAGCAGATTGACTTCGATACCGCGGCAGTGATCGCCAGCGAATTTGGTTTCGAGGCCAAGCAGCCCTATGCAGAACTTGAAGAGGAGAAAGAATCCGAGCTGTCCGCATGGCAAATTTTGCTCTCTGCCGAGGCACCGGAAGACCTTTGCGCCCGTCCGCCCGTCGTCACCGTTTTGGGGCACGTCGATCACGGCAAAACTTCCCTCCTGGATGCGATCCGCCATACGAATGTGGTGGATAAAGAAAGCGGCGGCATCACACAGCATATCGGCGCGTATCAAGTGAAACACAACGGTCGCCGCATCACTTTTCTCGATACCCCCGGTCACGAGGCATTCACCGCGATGCGCGCGCGGGGGGCGAATACCACCGACATCGCTGTGCTTGTTGTGGCCGCTGATGACGGTGTGCAACCCCAGACGATCGAGGCGCTCAACCACGCCCGCGCGGCGCATGTTCCGATCATCGTCGCTCTGAATAAAATCGACAAGCCAAATGCCCGCCCTGAATTTGTCAAGCAGCAGTTGAGTGACCTCGGCCTGGTGCCCGACGAGTGGGGGGGGGATACAATGGTCATTCCCGTTTCTGCGCGGAATAAACTCGGTTTGGAAGATCTGCTCGAAGCGATCCTGTTGGTGGCGGATGAAGCTTGTGTGCAGGCCAATCCCGAACGGGAAGCTGTCGGGACGGTGCTCGAAGGCCGTCTCGACAAACGCCAGGGGCCATTGGCGACCGTCTTGATTCAAAATGGGACGTTACACACCGGCGATGTAGTCGTCGTCGGCAAGACCTGGGGAAAGGTTCGCGCGCTGCAAGATGAGAACGACAAGCGCCATCGTACTGCACCCCCCGCCACGCCCACCGTCATTGTCGGGCTGCACGATGTTCCCGAGGCTGGCGATCGCCTGGAAGTGGTGAAAGACGAGCGCATCGCCCGCGCAATTGCGCAGAAACGTCAGGAAGAGGCGCGGGCCAAAGACCTGGCGCGCACGGTAGTGCGTCCGCTCTCGCTGGACGATATTTCCAGCCGTATCCGCGAGGGCCAGGTGAAGGAATTGAACATTGTTCTCAAAACCGATGTGCAAGGCTCGATCGAGCCGATTGTGACCAGCCTGAAGCGGCTGAGCAATGATCAAGTGAAAGTCAACATCATTCACGCGGCTGCCGGCAACATCAACGAGTCGGACATTAACCTGGCGCTGGCTTCGGAAGCGATCGTCATTGGCTTCCGCGTCGATGCGGATGCCTCGGCGCGCCGGATGTCCGATATGGAAGATTTGCCCATTCAACTGTACGACATCATTTATGAGATCGTGGATGATGTGGAGAAGGCGGTGAAGGGTATGCTTGCGCCGGTTTACGAGGAGAAGGTGATCGGCGAGGCGGAAGTACGCCAGACCTTCGACATTGCGCGGGTTGGGCGTGTGGCCGGCTGTTACGTCACAGAGGGTGTTGTCCAGCGCAATGCCAGAGTGCGTGTGTTCCGCAATGGGCAGGTTGTTCACGAAGGCGGATTGGATTCCCTCAAGCGTTTTGAGAAGGATGTGCGTGAGGTTCGTCAGAGCTTCGAATGTGGCATCAAACTGGCCGGTTTTGACGGGGTGGAAAAGGGAGACCGCCTGCAGTTCTTTGTGCTGGAACGGGTGGCGGCGGCTTAGTAGCGGACGCCTGCGTCGGGCGTTATTCGCATCGACGCACGCGTGAGGCATTGGGAGGCGCGTATGGGAAAGAAATATATGGGGCGCGTGAGCGAGATGATCCGCCGGAAACTCACCCAGTTGCTCATCGAAGAGAGCAACGACCCGCGTTTGGAAAATGTCACCATCACAGATGTGGAGGTGAACCGGGATACAACGCGCGCTCAGGTTTTCTACAGTATTATCGGAACGGAAGAGGATATTGCCGTGACGCAGGCAGCGCTCGACGGGGCGGCGGGCTGGCTGCGCAATGAGATGGCGCCGACGCTGCGTTTGCGCAATTTGCCGCACCTCGTGTTCGCTTACGATCCCTCACTGGCGCATGGTGCGCGGATTGAGGAGTTGCTTCACGAATTGCACATCGAGAGCGGTGGTCAGGCAAATGGGGACGCGGATGACGACAGCATGGACAGCGATTTTATAGACGACGTCGTCGTCGATGACGACGACGTCGATGACGACGACGTCGATGACGACGACGTCGATGACGACGACGTCGATGACGACGATGTCGACGACGACGGTATCGATGACGACGATGACATCTAGGTTGTCAGCAGAGGTACTTCACCATGCGGCGGCGTTGCTTACCCAGCGCCGCCGTCCGCTACTCATCTCCCACCCGCGCCCCGACGGCGACACGATCGGCTGCGCGTTGGCTTTGCGGTTGGCGCTCTTGCAGATGGGCAAAACGCCCGCGTTGGCCTGCGTGCATCCCATACCGGCAAACGTCGCCTACCTACCGGGCGCCGAAACGTATGTGAGCGATGTCCCCGAAGACGCCGACCTTGACCTCGTCGTTGCCGTGGATATGAGCGATTTGCGCCGTACCGGTGGCATTTACAAAGACAGTTGGCGGGGGAAGGTGCCGCTGCTCGTGATCGATCACCACGCGACAAACGATGCCTTTGGCGATGTCAACCTGGTCGATCCTGACGCGGCGGCGACGGCGCTGCCGATGGCGGCCCTCATCGATGCGCTCGGCATCGCCTTGACCGGCGACATGGCGACATGTTTGCTTGCCGCCGTGCTTACCGACACGCGCGGGCTGCACACATCCAACACCACGCCGGAAGTCTTGCGCTTCGTCGGTCAGTTGATCGAGGCCGGCGGCGACTACGCCGGCGTGATGGAAAATACCCTGGATTCCGTCCCTTACCGGCAGATGCGCGGCTGGGCCGTGGCGCTGGAACGCTTGCAACTCGACGGTGAATTGGCCTGGGCTACCTTTCCGCTGGCCGAAAAGATTGCCCTCGGCATTGAAGACCACGACGACCTCGACCTGGGCAACCTGCTCAGCCGCGTGGCCGAAGCGAAGGTGATGGCGACCTTTCTCGAAATGCGCGATGGCACGGTGAAGGTGAGCCTGCGCTCGCGGCCCGGCTACAACGTCGCGTGGATTGCCAAGGCGCTGGACGGCGGTGGTCATCACCAGGCCGCCGGTTGTTCTGTGAGCGGCGATCTGGACACGGCGCAAGCCCGTGTGCTGCCGCTCGCGCGTGAAGAACTGGCAGCAGGACGCAAGATGCAGGACGCAGGAGAGGATGCAAGCGACTTGTCCAGGCTCAGTAGATCCAAAAATGCTCCAAGGGGATCGTCAGATCCCCGTTCTGGTCTGGATCTGGCGATCCAGGAGAGGATGCAAACGACTTGTCCAGGCTGAAAGTTGATAGCTGATCGTTAAAGCATGAACGGCTTTCTCATCGTCAACAAACCCGCCGGTATGACTTCACACGACGCCGTCAACGCCGTGCGGCGGATGACGGGAACCCGCCGGGTGGGGCACGCCGGCACGCTCGATCCTATGGCGACGGGCGTGCTCGTGTTGGCACTCGGCGCGGCGACGCGGCTGGTGCAGTTCATCGACGGCAGTGACAAGACCTACCGCGCCACACTGCGCCTGGGTGAAACGACGACGACCTACGATGCCGACGGTGACCTTGTGGAACGCCGCCCGGTAACGGTGAGTCCGGCAGAGATTGAAGCGGCGCTGGCGGGATTCCGCGGGCCCATCGCGCAGATCCCGCCGATGTACTCCGCGGTCAAAGTCAAGGGGCACAAGCTCTACAAACTGGCGCGACAGGGGAAAGAGATCGAACGCGCCGCACGTCCCATCACGATTTACCGGTTGGACGTACTGGCGTGGGCGTTGCCCGACGTGACCATCGAAGTGGTGTGCTCGGCGGGGACGTACATCCGCAGCCTGGCCCACGATGTGGGGCAAGTGCTCGGTTGCGGTGCGCATCTGACCGCGCTTATCCGCACGGCAGCGGGTGACTTTCGGCTTGAGGACGCTTACACATTAGAGGCGCTCGATGAACTGGCGCAGGCCGGACGGTTGGCAGCCGCTTTGCTGCCACCGGAAGCGGTGCTCACGGCGCTGCCGGTGATTGCCCTCACGCCGGAGCAGGAGCAGGCGGTGCGCTTCGGGCAGACGGTGATGCTGGATGGCGCGCCCGCTGGGACGTTGGCGCAGGCGCGTGACGCTGCCGGACGGCTCGTCGCCGTGATGTTCCCGCTCGAACCGGGCGTGTGGCGGCCTAAGATCGTCTTGCCTTGAGTACACGGAGCAACACGGAAATCACGGATTTTTCTGAAAATCCGTAGAATCCGTGAAATCCGGGTTCCATTCTTGCTGAGGTTGCATGCCGGACGTTTATTTCAAGAAAACGATTGATTTTTATCATAGCGGGCACACCTTGCACTTCCAGGTCGCGCAGGATCTGTTCAGCAGCCATCAAATTGACGTGGGCACAGCGCGGCTGCTGCGCAGTCTCGCCGACGCTCCACCGTTTGCCAAAATCCTCGATCTCGGCTGCGGCTATGGTCCCCTGGCGCTGACGTTGAAGGCGCTGTACCCGGAGAGCGTTGTCCACGCGGTAGATCGGGACGCGCTTGCCGTGGCCTACACGCGCCAGAACGCGGCGCTCAACGGACTCGCGGATGTTGAAGTCTACGGCAGCCTGGGCTACGATGATGTTACAGCACACGACTTCGATCTCATCATCTCTAACATCCCTGGCAAGGCCGGCGAGACGGTCATTGCCGGCCTGCTGCGCGATGCCGTCCATTTCTTGAGGCCGGGCGGTCTGGTTGCCGTCGTGGTTGTGGCGGCGCTGGAAAGCGTTGTCGCACAGGCGTTGGACGATCCAGGCATCGAAATCGCCTTTCAGGAAACGCGGGCCGGCCACGCCATCTTTCACTACCGTTTCACCGCCGCCTACCGGGCCGCGCAGCCGCCGTTTGCTGCCGGTCTGGCGCGCGGCCTGTATCACCGTGATCTTGCCAGCATCACCGCCGGTACACTGACGTTCCCGATGCAGACGGCGCGCGGCCTGCCGGAGTTCGATTCGCTCAGCTATGGCAGTCTGTTGCTGTTGGACAACCTGGCGCGGATGCAGGGGACGAAGGTAGAGCACGTGGTCGTCTACAATCCGGGGCAGGGGCATATTCCCGTTGCGGTGTGGAAGCTGTTCAATCCTGCCGCTCTCACCCTTGTGGATCGGGATTTGTTGAGCCTGCGTTATGCGAGTGACAATCTCATTCGGAATGGCTGCTCCGCATCACAGATTGTCACGGCGCATCGGGTCGATTTGGCGCTCGAAGGTGAGGTACAGGCCGCCGGTTTGATTGTCGGGATTTTGCGCGAAGAAGAAGGCCAGGCAGCAGCGGAACAGTTGGCGCGCCAGGCCGCCGCCCTGCTCACCCCTGAGGGGGCGCTCTGGTTAGTCGCCGGTTCGACATCCATCACCCGGCTGGAAAAGGCCATCGAGGCCGGTAAGCAATGGCGGATCGAAAAGCGCAAGCGCGAGAAGGGTATCAGTCTGCTTGTGCTGAGACGGAAATAAAGCGTAAAACGTAAAACGTAAGAGAATTACGTTTTACGTTTTACGCTTTACGTTTTTGAGGAAGATATGTGGGTAAGACGCGATGTTGAGTCTTTAGCATTAGCAGGCCCGACGGGATTGACCATCGGGGCGTTCGACGGCGTCCATATCGGGCACCAGGCCTTGATCCGGCGTATGGTCACAGAATCGCATAACCTGGGTTTGCAGGCGGTGGTGCTGACGTTCGACCCACTGCCGCGCCAGGTTTTGGGTCACAACCAACACGGCGTCCTTTCGACCCTGGAAGAACGGCTTGAATTTGTGGAAGCGTTGGGGCCAGATGGCATCATCGTGCAGCCCTTCGACCGCACTGTGGCGCTGATTTCGGCGACGGATTTCGTGACGTGGCTGGTCGAGAAGTTGGGATTGACCGCACTGTGGGTCGGGCCGGACTTTGCCCTGGGACACAACCACGAAGGGAATATCCCATTTCTCCAGGATATGGGGGCGCGCCGTGGGTTTGCGGTGCATATCTTTGAAGAGAACGTGCATTGGGGCGGACAGCCCGTCCGCAGCAGTCGTATCCGCCACGCGCTCAAAAGCGGCGATCTCGTCCAGGCCAACGGTTGCCTGGGCCGTCCCTACCGGCTGAGCGGCATCGTCGAACACGGCGATCAACGCGGGCGTCTGCTCGGATTTCCCACGGCGAATTTGCGAATCAATGACGATCAGCTTTTACCGGCGAACGGCGTCTATATCTGCGCAGCGTATCTATCCGGTGAACGCTTTGCTGCGATGGTCAACGTTGGCACACGACCCACGTTTGACCTCGCCCTACGCACGGTTGAAGCTTATCTGCTTGATTTCTCGCGCGATATTTACGGGGAGCGCATGCAACTGGATTTTCTGCACCGGCTGCGCGATGAACTGCGCTTTGCTTCGGTAGCAGCTTTGATCGAGCAAATGCGCGCCGATCATGGCAACACTGTTATGTGGTTGCGAGAAAGGTCTAACAGCAAATATGTTGAGCGATAGGCGATAACACAAATGACAAAAAGAGCAAATGGTTTCTTAACTCGATGGATATATCTTGTTCCAATAACAATACTTGTGATTATGAGTGCCCATATTGCTTTGGATACGCGCTTCGGTTTTCATCCCGATGAGACGATCCATGTGGACGGTATGCAGTATTTTGAATCGCACTGGTGGCCACCCCCCCTCAACTCAGATGGATTGCTCTATAGTCCCGATGGATGGAGTCGAGTTTATAATGGTGAGTTAGTTTATCTGATCTACGGCAAAGTTGCCGCCACACTTAATTCTATCATCCCAAAAGTATTGGGCACAGAAATTTGTGACAAAAGTATAGCTGTGCCCTCGGCCGATCTGTCTCCATATCATGTTTTTATGCCTGTAATCTTTCTTAGCAAAAGCTCTGTAAGACAGTATCGGATATATCGCATTCTCAATGTACTTCTGCTCAACATTACGTTGCTTAGTGTGTTTGTATGCAAACCCAGAACTGTTTGGGCACGCATTCTTGGCTTAACGTTACTTTGTGTACCGCAGGTCATATATATTTACTCCTATGCTAACTCTGACGCCTGGGGACTCTCAATAAGCATATTTTTCTTTCTATTCATTTTAACGGCTAAAATTGAAACTGGCAGTATTCGCTACGCAATCACAGCTGGTGTATTGGTTGGGTTGTTACTCCTATCCAAAGAAACTTTTTGGTTATCACTCTCTTGGGGCAGTGTTTTGGCTGGCGCAAAGTATCTTGAACAAACCAAAAACAATGCTTCAAAATTATCCTTCAATCAAGGAGTAATTTTTTTTGCCGTTCTTGCTATTATTGTCTTTCTAATCATCACACCGTTAAAAATAATCTACCCTGCTACACAAGGAGATTGGCATACGAAAACAGAAGAAATGCGAGAAATCAGATCTTGGAATGCCTATAAACCGAGTAATCCCATAGCTGCAGGTTATCGCTTGGCTACAAAAAACGAACCAATCAGTACGATCATGAAAAACCAATATTGGTTCAAGACCTCAATGATGAGCTTTTATGGCCTTTTTAGCCACATGACCATCGTTTTGCCAAGTTGGATTTATATCTCTGCTCTTTCAATCGCGCTACTGAATATCGCCTTGACCATTAGCACAACTTGGCTCAAATGGTCCCGGCTGGACCTTATGACAAAAGTGCTAGTTGTCTTTGCTCCGTTATCCATTTTTCTGAACATAGCTGCTTCTGTCTATAACTCATGGACATATGACTTCCAACCACAAGGGCGCTATCTCTTCTCTTCTTTAATACCTTTTGCCATTCTGCTCGCAGGAACTGTAGCCGTAGAGAATAAATGGTCTATCATTTTTCGAATGGTGAGTTGGTTAGTGGGGTATGCGCTGTGTCTATATGTCCTTGCCACTTATGCAATCTAGTGTTGCCCACAGACTATGAAAATTTGTCCTTGCTTCTCAGAGCCAGACAAGCACCAACCGAGAGTGCGCTAGATTAAAAAAAGGAGAGCATGGCACTGATCGAAAAACTCAACATCGGGATTGTGGGCGCGGCGGGACGGGGGGCGAGTTTCCGCGCGGCCTTCGAGGCGCATCCGGCGACGCGCATCCATGCCGTGTGCGACGTGCGTGCAGAGGCGCTCGAAGAAGCTGCGCACGCCTTGGGCGCACTGGAGATGTACACCGACTACGACGAAATGCTGGCGAAGTCCGACATCGACGCCGTCGTCATCGGCACGCCGATGCAGTACCACGCACCGCAGGCGATTGCGGCGCTGGAACGCAATATCCACGTGTTGAGCGAGGTCACGGCGGGCATCTCGATTGAGGAATGTCGCGCGCTGGTCGAAGCCGCCAACCGTTCGTCCGCCGTGTATATGATGGCCGAAAACTACGTCTATGCTCGCCCGGTTGTGCTGGTCAAGGAACTGGTGCGGCGCGGGCTGTTCGGCGAAGTCTACTACGCCGAAGGCGAATACATCCACGAACTCAAGGCGCTCAACGAGATCACCCCCTGGCGGCGGCGCTGGCAGACCGGCATCGACGGCGTCACCTACGGCACGCACAGCCTGGGACCGATTCTGCAATGGTTCGCCGCGGAAGGGGAATCCGCGGCAGAGCCGAGGCCGCCGGCGGACCGTGTCGTGCGCGTAAGCTGTGAGGGCAGCGGTCATCACTACCGCGATCCGCGCGGTGACGTCTACGAGAACCAGGATACGTGCGTGATGCTGTGCAAGACTGCGCGCGGCGCGCTGATCAAAATCCGCGTGGATATGCTTTCCGAACGCCCCCACGCGATGCAAAACTACTGTTTGCAGGGGACGAAAGGTTGCTACGAATCGGGACGCGGGCCGGGCGAACGGCACAAAATCTGGTTGGCGGATGTCTGCCCGGACAAGGACACGTGGATCGATTTATTCGACCTGGAACAGGACTACATGCCAGAATTGTGGCGCAATCCGCCCGCAGCCGCGCTCAAAGCCGGACATGGCGGCGGAGATTACTTCGAGGTGCTGGATTTCGTAAACACCATCGTCAAGGGCGCGCCATGTCCCATCGGTATCCACGAAGCGATGGACATGACACTGCCGGGTCTGGTGAGCCAACTCTCCATCGCCAACGGCGGCGCGTGGATGGATGTGCCGGATTCCAGGCTGTGGTGAGAAGGAGCCGCGAATCACGCGAATCGTCGCTAATTTTTTATACCAGGCGCAGGCATACCCCCCGCTGGATTACAAATCCACGTACTCTGCCCGAATCAACGCCTCATCGGGAATTTTGAGTGCCTTGAGCAGTTCGCCGATAAGCGCGGCTTTGCGCTCTGCGTCTTGCCGTGACCAGGTGCGGCTTTTGATCTCCAGGTACGAGCCGCCGTCTTCCGGTTTGATGATCTGATCCAGGTTGATCGCAAAATCCGTGCCGCCATAGCGGATGTGATAGCGGCGGCGGGTTTTGTGGATCTCGATCACGCGCTGCGGCTTGAAATACTCGTGATAGAAGCGCCGGCTGCGCGTCGCCGGCGCATCGAAGCGCGCGCGGGAGAGCAGCACCGAGCACTCGTACTCCCGCTCTTTGGCCGTCGTCGTCAGGGTGAGGCGGTAGATCACGTCGATCAGCTCGTTGGTCTCCAGGTGGCGCACCTCATCCTCGCGGTAACGCAGGCGGCTTTCCTCTTGATCATCGAAGATGAAGTAGGTATCGTATTGCATGCGCTGGGAGCCACGCAGGAAGGTGATGTCGGGTGAGGCGTGTAGGCGCAGTTTCAGCGCCGTCAGGTCGTCGCTGCGCACCTTCACCTGCACCTCGAAGGTTTTATCCTGTGCTACCCCGCCGATGGCAACGAGTTTGTTGAGCACACTTTCCTCGCGGCGGATGAGGAAGGCATCGATTTTCTTTGCCAACGCCGATGTCTCTTCGCGCAACGCCTCGACGTCGACCGTGAGCAGGCGGCGGTCGCGCATCAACCACGCGCCGTTGACCATCACGTGCTGCACATCTTCCTGGTTCATCGCGTAGACCAGACGCCCGTAGATGCTATCGGCGAAGTGGCGGAAGTAGGGCATGTGGCGTGCATCGTCCATGGAGATGACGATCAGGTCGGCGCGCTTGCCCGCTTCCAGCGACCCGGTGAGGTGGTCGATGTGCATCGCGCGCGCGCCCATAATGGTTGCCATCTCGATCACCTGCCGCGCCGGCAGCGCCGTCGGGTTCATGGTGGAGACTTTCGCCAGGAAGCTCGCCAGGCGCAGCTCCTCGATCATATCCAGGTCGTTGTTGCTTGCCGCACCGTCGGTGCCGATGCCGACGTTGACGCCCATTTCCAGCATCCGGCTGATGGGCGCTATGCCACTGGAGAGCTTCATATTGCTGCTTGGATTGTGCGCCACACCGACGTTGTAGTGTTGCAGCGTGCGGATTTCGCCCTCGTCCAGGTGGACGCAGTGCGCGGCGGTTGTTTTGGCCTCGAAGACGCCCCATTTCTTCAGCCAGGGCACCGGCGGGATACCGTACTCCTTGCGGTGATCTTCCACTTCCTGTGCCGTCTCTGCGATATGGATGTGCAGTGGCGCGTCGTATTCCAACGCCAGCCGCACGGCGGCCTCCAGCAGGTCGGTGGTGATGGTGTAGGGCGCGTGTGGCGCAATCGCGGGGACGACGAGCGGATGACCCTTCCAGCGCATCAGAAAATCGCGGGATCGCGCCAACCCTTCTTCGTAACTACTTGCGTCTGGAGTTGGGAAGCGCAGCACGCTCTGCGCGCACACTGCCCGCATCCCGGCCTGTACCGCTGCGTCGGCGACGGCTTCTTCAAAGTAGTACATATCCATAAACGTCGTCGTGCCGGAGCGGATCATCTCGGCGGCGGCTAACTGCGTGCCCATCCAGCAGAAATTCGGGTTGACGAAGTTGCCTTCCACCGGCATCATGTAGCCCATCAACCACACATCCAGCCGCAAATCATCGACCAGCGCCCGCAGCAGGGTCATCGGCGCGTGGCCGTGCGTATTGACGAACCCCGGCATCACCACCGCGTTGCCGGCATTCACGTGCTCTTTGGCGGTGTAGGCGGCAATCAACGTGTCGCGCGGGCCAACGGCCACAATGCTATCCCCCTTCACCGCCACTGCGCCCGGCGCGTGGACGTCGTAAGTGGGATTCATCGTGATGACGAAATCTGCGGTAATCAGCTTATCCACAGTTATTTTTGGTTCATCGGTCATGGCGACTACCTCCTGGCGTTTGATCCATCATAGCACAGAATTGAGACTACAAAAGTCTCACGTGTTGTTACTGAGACTTTTGTAGTCTTGCGGCTTAATTCTGGTATAATCAGCCATGGAGGTAACGCTATGGCCGTGAATATGACCTTGCGGGAACAGATTTTGATGCGCCTGGTCGAGGTAATCGATCCAGAGACCGGCGTTGATGTGTTGCGCATGCGCCTGGTGGAGGACCTGACCGTTGATGAGGCGACGGGCATCGTCACCTACACTTTCCGCCCCTCCTCGCCCCTGTGTCCGATTGCGTACAGCCTGGCCTTAGACATCAAACGCGCCGTCGCCAGTGTCGCGGGCGTGCAGGGGCAAAAGATCACGGTCGACGGGTACGTCAAGGCGTGCGAACTGACCGAAATCATCAACCAAGAGGAGTAGTAATCGGAAATCAGTAACGAGGTCAGGCAGTCTCTCAATCACTCGTTACCCGTTACCTACTTACTCATTACCAATTGAGGTGAACAATGCCGATTTACGAATACAGTTGTCCGGAATGTGGTAAACGCTTCGATGCGCGTCGCGCGATGAAAGACGCCGATGCGCCGATTACCTGTCCTGTTTGTGGCGCAAATACGCCTAAGCGTGGGCTGTCCTTGTTCTTTGCGTCCAGCAGCGGTAGCGGCGCGCTCAAGGGCGCGGGAGGCAGCGGTGGAGGCTGCGCCTCGTGCAGCAGCAGCTCCTGCGCTTCCTGCGGCGGACATTGACGTCCTCAAACCTGACAGGTCTTCTGAGACCTGTCAGGTTTGAATAGAGGAGCCTGCTATGCTCTACACCCGCAGTGTGTTGGAAGACATCGAGGACCGCTCGCTTGCGCCGTATGGGTTCCGCAGCCGGGATTCGCGCGGGCGCGCCTATCCTCAGGATGAGCCGGGGTATCGCACATGTTTTCAACGCGACCGCGACCGCATCCTGCATTGCACTCCGTTCCGCCGCCTGGAATACAAAACGCAGGTGTTCGTCAATGACGAGGGCGATTACTATCGAACGCGGCTGACGCACACGCTCGAAGTCACACAGATTGGGCGGACGATGGCGCGCGCGCTTGGCGCCAACGAGGACCTGGTAGAGGCGATCTGCCTGGCGCATGACCTGGGCCATCCGCCTTTCGGCCACGCCGGCGAGATAACGCTGGATCGGCTTATGGCCGACCACGGCGGCTTCGACCACAACAAGCAATCCCTGCGCATTGTGGAGCGATTGGAATGTCGCTATCCGACGTTCGCCGGCCTGAACCTCACTTGGGAAGTCCGCGAGGGCATCGTCAAGCACGAGACGGAGTACGACGTCGCCGATGCCAGCCGCTACGACCCCGATAAGCGGGGCACAGTGGAGGCGCAACTGGCGAACCCCGCCGACGAGCTGGCTTACACCGCGCACGATTTGGATGACGGCTTGCGTTCGGGGTTGCTCGCCCCGGAAGAACTGGACGGCGTGGCGTGGTGGGAATTCCTGAAGGAGAACCTGGGCTGGGACGGGCGCGGCTTCGACCGGCTATGGCGGCATCGCATGGTGCGCCGTCTGTTGGGACTGCTGATCACCGATACGATTGAGGAAACCGCGCGGCGCATTGAGGCGACGGGTGTGCAGTCGCCGGACGATGTGCGCGGGTTGCCGGAAAACGTCGTCGCTGCCTCGCCGGAGACGCGCGCGATGACGCGCGAGCTAAAACGCTTCCTCTACGAGCGCCTCTACAACCATCCCCGCGTGGTGCGGATGCAAATTAAGGCCGAGCGGATTCTCACAGCGTTGTTCGAGGCGTATCTGGCGGAGCCGGGGCAATTGCCCCGCGAAGAACAGGCCAAACTGGGGGAGCGTTCCCTGCACCGCGTCATCTGCGACTACATCGCCGGGATGACCGACCGCTACGCGCTGCAGGAATACGCCAAGATGTTCGATCCGTTTGAAAGGGTGTAGTTAAAGCCCTGCCTCGATTTCCGCCATCAGCGCGTCCAGCAGTTCCGCCTCCGGCACGGTCCGCACGATTTCGCCTTTGCGGAAGATGACGCCCTTCCCCTTGCCGCCGGCCAGTCCGAAATCCGCCCCCTTCGCTTCCCCCGGTCCGTTGACCACGCACCCCATCACCGCCACCTTGATCGGCTGTTCGATGGCTTTCAACCGCTCACTCACCTGCTGGGCCAGCCCCACCAGGTTGATTTCCGTGCGCCCGCAGGTGGGACAGGAGATCATCACCGGGCCACGTTGGCGCATGTTGAGCGACTTGAGGATTTCGTAGCCTACCTTCACCTCATCCACCGGGTCACCGGTCAGCGAGACCCGCAGCGTATCGCCCAGGCCCATGTACAGCAACACGCCCAGCCCCACGGCAGAGCGGATCGCCCCCACGTCGGGCAGCCCGGCCTCGGTGATGCCCAGGTGCAGCGGATACGGCGTCAACTCGGCGATGCGGCGGTACGCTTCCACGGTGGTGGGCACGTCGAACGACTTGACCGAGATCTTGATCAGATCGAAGTCCAGGTCTTCAAGAATCTTCACGTGGCGCAGCGCTCCCGCGACCATTTTATCCACGGTTGACAGGGTGGGGTCCTCGTCCAGGTCTTTGGGCAGCGACCCCGAATTCACGCCGATGCGGATGGGCACCTGGCGTTCCTTCGCCTTGCGCACGACCTGCTGTACGCGCTCCTCCGCACCGATATTGCCGGGATTCAGACGCAGCCCATCCACGCCTGCGTCCAGCGCCGCCAGTGCCAGCCGGTAATCGAAGTGGATGTCGGCGATCAAGGGGATGTGGATGCCCTTTTTGATGGCGGGCAGCGCTTCGGCGGCGACGCGATCCGGCACGGCAACGCGGATGATCTCGCAGCCGGCCTCTTCCAGCGCGTGAATCTGGCGGATGGTGGCCTGCGCGTCGCGCGTATCGGTGTTCGTCATCGATTGTACCGTCACCGGCGCGCCGCCTCCGACCACAACCCCACCGATGCTAATAGGTTTTGAAATTCTCCGCATAGTTGTGCTCCTTGTGTGTTATGGGTAATGGGAAATGAGTAATGAGAAACGAGTAATGAGTAATGAGTAATGAGAAACGAGTCTTGTCACTCTTCACTCTTCACTCTTTACTCTTTACCCTTTACTCTTTACTCTTTACTCTTTACTCTTTACCCATTACTCGTTACTACTCCCCCAACCGTGTGCGTGGCGACGACGAAGGGGTAGCGCGGTTTGAGCGTCTCGACGATGGCGCGGGCTTGCGCGGCGGTTCTGGCGATGCCGAACACACTCGCCCCCGATCCCGACAGCAGTGCAGCTTCCGCACCGGCTTCCATCAAATCGCGTTTGGCCGCGGCGATGAGCGGGTATTCGTCCAACACCGTGCGCTCGAAATCGTTGTGCAGGCTGGCGATGATGCCGTCGAAATCCTGCCGCTGGATGGCGGCGATCATCTGTGCGCTCTTGTCGGCGAACGTGAGTTCTTCTACCCTTAATCCTTCGTAAGCGGTGCGCGTCGAAACGAAGATGCCGGGGTTGACGATGACGAGGGGCAGCTTTGGCGGGGCGGGCAATGGCTCGACGATTTCCCCCCGTCCCGTCGCCAGCGCCGTGCCACCCAGGACGCAGAAGGCCACGTCCATGCCGATTTGCTGGCTGATCTCGAATAGTTCCGTTTGCGACAATCCCAATTGCCAGAATTGGTTCAGTCCAACCAGCGTCGCGGCGGCGTCGGCACTGCCGCCACCCATCCCGCCGCCGACGGGGATGCGTTTGACAAGCCTGAATTTGACGCCGCGATCCACCGCACAATGTTCTTTGAGCAGCGCAGTGGCTTTCCAGATCGAGTTGCGTGCATTGAGCGGTACGGTGCGATTCTCACAGGTGATGCTGATGCCCGCATGTGCGTCATTGATGGCGATAGTGTCACACAGCGCCGTCTGCTGCATCACCGACTTGATCTCGTGATACCCCGATGGCAGCCGCCGGAGGATTTCCAGCGTCAGGTTGATTTTTGCATAAGCGTTGACGGTCAGTTCAGTCATAGAGTCCGTAGTCCAAAGTCGAAATCCGTTTGAATCCGTTCAATCCGTTGACACTAAACTTACGATGGCGAACGCCTGAATCCCCTCGCCGCGCCCGAAGGCGGTCAGGTTCTCGCCGCTGGTGGCGTTGATGCCGATTTGCGATTCTGCGATGCCGAGCAACTGCGCGAGGCTCTGCTTGATAGCATCCGACCAGGGTTCGATGCGCGGGCGGCGGCCTTCGACGCTGACGCCCAGGTTGTTGATGACGCAGTGCTTCTCCGCCAGCATCTGCAGCGGGATTTTCAGATACTCGCGGCTGTCGGTGATGCCGTCTTCCAGGCAGAGCTTATCGCAGTAATACCCGATCGAGCGCCCGCCGACGGCCTGTGTGAGCGCGTTGAAGACCGCGTGCAGGATCACGTCCGCGTCGGAGTTGCCCTTCAGTCCGCGCTCGCCTGGAATCACGACCCCGCCTAACACCAATGGCTTGTCGTCCCCCTCCTCCACAAAATGATGGCTATCCTGTCCAAACCCGACGTAGAACATTCTTCCTCCCTCGAAAGTGTCAACGGATGAAACGGATGAAACGGATTGAAAAGAAAAAAATCCGTTCAATCCGTTGACAGATGAACATACGTGTGAAGCAGCGCCTCGGCAATCGCCAGGTCTTCCGGCGTGGTGATTTTGATGTTGGCGTAGCTGCCCGGCGTGATTTTGACCACTCCGCCCAGACGTGTAACCAGTCCGGTATCATCGGTGCTTTGCACGCCGTCGCGCGCGGCGGCTTCGTAAGCCTCCCGTATTATAGCAGATCTGAAGCCTTGCGGCGTTTGTACCTGCCACAGCGTACTGCGATCCAGTTGTGCCTCGATGAAACCCTCCCGCGCGCACACCGTCGTATCCTTCGCCGGCACGGCAACCACCGCACCGCCGTATTCCGCTGCGTCGCGGATGACCGCCTCGATCTCCCGTTGCGCGATAAGGGGCCGCGCCCCGTCGTGGAGGAGCACGATGTCGCACTCCCCTGCCGCACGTAGCCCGTTGTGCGCCGACGCCTGGCGCGTCTCACCGCCGAGCACCATGCGGTTGACCTTGCCGATACCGTATTCGGTGATGAGCGCCTGATATGCCGCCATGTTCTCCGCGCTCGTCACCAGCACGATGCTGTCGATGATGGCGCAACGCTCGAAGGCCAGCAGCGTGTGAACGATGACCGGCTTGCCCGCCAACGGCAACAAGTGCTTGTTGACCTCGGATTTCATCCGGGTGCCGCTTCCGGCGGCGAGGATAATGGCAGTGATGTGCATGAGAACTCCTGCGAAATCACAATGCTACACGTATCTTCGCGCATTCACGATAATGTGTTCGACAGGGAGGAGATACATCATCCTGGAATTGAGAAGCGATGATCTTAAACGGGGATGGCTTCTTTTTGAATGATTTCTTGCCAGAATGGGCTTATCTTACCCGTTGTAATTTCACCTGGCGTCCACCCTTGCGCCTGAATCGGCAACAACAACCGTGCAGCAGCCACGCCAAGCAATTCCAGACGTTCCCGGCGACTTAACGGCGCCCAGTCCGGTGAGATGATGATGAGATCAATATCACTACCTTCGCTTGCTGTTCCATGACGCTGGGAGCCATAAAGCAGAACCTGCTGCTGGTGAATCCCAGATTTCTCCAACGATTCCCGAAATCGTTGAATCTGCGTGATCAGTTCCATACTTGGCGTAGCCATTCGATGATCTCCTCTGTTTGCTGCAAATAAGACTTGACAACTGATCTGGGGTATTCCTGAAGCGCTTGCTGGAAATCATCGGGATACCGTATTAGCGTACTCGCGTTGTTGATTTTACCTAAGAATTCCAGATAAGCATCTGGCAATGTCAACGCGCTGCGACTGACCAGGTAAATCAGATCATGGGTACGGGGTGGAATTGTTTGTAGATTTTCTGTAACATGCGCTTTGAGCATCTTTTCAAGCGCCAGATGACACATAAAGACGACATAGAGGTAACGCCTGGTTGTAAGCATGTGCTTTGCTGTTTCCAGGTCATAGAGAGCTGAATCTATCCAGTTCTTTGTGTCCGGGCGCATCGATCTTCCCAGTAGTTGCCTGTTGGTACTCTTAGTTTAAGATGACTATCTTCAAAAGTCAACCATGCCTTGAAGCCACCTCATCACCCGTTCAATCGCCGCATCCGGCGTCGAAGCCCCTGCCGTGATGCCGACTTTCTCCGCACCCACAAACCACGCCGCGTCCAGCTCATCCGCCGTGGCGATGCGATACGTGCGCGGGTTGACCTGCGCGCACACTTCCGCCAGACGGCGACTGTTGGAGCTGTGCGCTTCACCGATGACGAGCATCACGTCTACCTGCCGCGCCGTCTCGACGGCGGCAGCCTGGCGCTGCGCGGTGGCGTTGCAGATGGTGTTGTGCGCGCGCAACTCCTGGCACTTGCCCATTAGCGCGCCGACGATGGCTTGATAGTCGGCGGGGACTTTGGTGGTCTGCGAGACCACGCCGATCTTCTTGTGGCGCGGTAGCGCGGCCACATCGTCGAGACTCTGGACGACCACCGTTCCTTCTCCCGCCCATCCTGCGATGCCGATGACTTCCGGGTGCTCTGGCGTGCCGTAAATGACGACCTGGTAGCCTTCGTCGTGGAGCGCGCGGGCAAGCTGCTGCACTTTGATGACCAGCGGGCACGTGCCGTCCACGACGCGCAAACCCTTGTCGCGCGCCGCGTCCAACGTCTCCGGCGGGACGCCGTGCGCGCGGATGATGACCGTCCCGGCATCAATTTCATCCAGCGTATCCTTCGCCCACACGCCGAGCGCCTGCATCTGCGCCACCACCTCATCGTTGTGGACGATGGGGCCGAGCGTATAGACCGGCCTCTCAGCAGCGGCGCTTGCCGCCGTTTCCTCCACCGTCTTCACCGCGCGCTTCACGCCGAAACAAAAGCCGTATTCTTTAGCAAGGAGGATTTCCACTTTCGTCTCCAAGAACGGTCAACGGATTAAACGGATGAAACGGATTTTAATTTTCCTAATCCGTTCCATCCGTTTAATCCGTTGACAAAACTTTATGACGCGATTTGCGCTTTGACATACTCTCTGGCCCAGGTATCGACTTGGAGTATAGCTTCAAATGAGGGATTGTCCACGCCGGTATGCGCGCTGAGAGCTTGCTCCACCAGCCGGGGAATGTCGGAGAATTTGATCCGCTCTGCCAGATACAGGTCAACGGCTTCTTCATCCGCCGCGCACAGGACGGTGGGATACGTCCCACCCGCCATCCCGGCCTCGCGGGCCAGGCGTAGACAGGGGAAGCGCGTTGTGTCGGGCGCTTCGAAGGTCAGCGCGTGCGTAGCGATTAAATCCAAGGGGTTGCAGATCTGCGCCGTGCGCGCGGGGTAATTCAGTGCGTACTGAATGGCGAGGCGCATATCGGGCGCCGAAAGCTGCGCCTTGATCGCGCCGTCCACATACTGCACCATCGAATGGATGATGCTTTGGGGGTGGACGATCACGTCGATCTGGTCGTAAGGCTTCCCGAAGAGCCAGTGCGCCTCGATGATCTCGAAGCCTTTGTTCATCAGCGTGGCCGAATCAATGGTGATTTTCTGGCCCATCACCCACGTGGGATGCTTGAGCGCGGCGGCAGGCTTGAGGTCGTGCAATTGCTCCGCGCTGTAGGTGCGGAACGGCCCGCCGGACGAGGTGAGGATCAGCTTTTCCACTGCGGCGCTGTCCTCCCCGCGCAAACACTGCCAGAGGGCGCTGTGCTCGCTATCGATGGGACGCAGCTCCACGCCGTATTTCTGCACAGCCGCCATCACCAACGCCCCGGCCATCACCAGCACCTCTTTGTTGGCGATGGCGATCTGTTTGCGCGCTTCGATGGCCGCGAGCGTGGGCACAAACCCCGCCTTGCCCGACGTGGCGACGACGACCAGATCCACGTCTGGACGGGTGACGATCTCTACCAGCCCTGCTTCACCTGTGAGAACATTGGGGTGCGCCACGCGCGATACGTCTGAGGCTTCGCTCACGGCAACGAGCACCGGATTCACCTCGCGGATTTGCTCGTTGAGCAGCGCCACATTGCGCCCGGCGGCCAGCGCAACGACGTTGAACTGGCCCGGCAGTGCCCGGAGCACGTCCAGGGTTTGCCGTCCGATAGAGCCGGTGCTGCCGAGGATGGCGATCCGCTGCGGCATCTTAGCCCGTCAGACCACGGCTGAGCACGTGCCGCTGCACATCTGGCCCAAAGCCGGGCACGCTGGCGAGCGTGCGCTGGCCTGGCGATTCAACATTGTAATACCACGGCACGGAGAACAGCTCGGTGAACGTCCGCTGGATCACACTGACGATCCCGGCGGCGTCGAGGTTGTACTGCTTCAGGAAAAAGCTGCGGTCGCCGTGTTCGATGAATTCGTCAGGCAATCCCAGGCGCTTGAGCGTGACGTAGTTCAAACCGCGCGCTTCCAACAACTCCATGACGGCAGAACCGAACCCACCCGCCAGCACGCCCTCTTCAACCGTCACCAGGCGGTTGAAGTTCAGCGCCAGGCTCTTGAGCAGATCACCGTCCAACGGCTTGACGAAGCGCGCGTTGACCACGGCAGCTTCCACGCCCAGGCTCGCCAGGGCTTTGGCGGCCTCCAGCGCCGGATAGACCATAGACCCTAGCGCCAGGATTGCTAAATCCGTGCCCGCGCGCAACATCTCCGCTCGCCCAACCGGAAGCATCTGCGGCCGTGTAGGGAGCGCCACCCCTTCACCTGCGCCTCTGGGGTAGCGGATGGCGACCGGACCGTTGATGGTCAGCGCCGTCCAGAGCATATCCACCAGTTCAGCTTCGTCTTTGGGCGCCATCACGGTGAAGTTGGGGATACTGCGCAGGTACGCCAGATCGAACGCGCCCTGATGCGTGCGCCCATCGTCGCCGACGATGCCGCCGCGATCGATGGCGAAGATCACCGGCAGATTTTGCAGCGCCACGTCGTGGATCAGTTGGTCGTAGGCGCGTTGCAGGAAGCTGGAATAGATCGCCGCGACGGGCCGCATCCCCTGCGCTGCCAATCCCGCCGCAAACGTGACCGCGTGCTGTTCGGCAATCCCCACATCGAAAAAGCGCTGCGGGAACGCGCGCGCAAACCCGCTCAGCCCCGTGCCCGCGGGCATCGCAGCGGTGATGGCGACCACACGTTGGTCGGCGCGCGCCATCGCCGTCACCGTATCGCCGAAGACCTGGCTGTAGGTAGGCGCGTTTTTCTTGTGAGGCAGCGTATTGCCCACGGTTTTAGGGGCGACACCGTGCCACTTCTCCGGATTCTCTTCGGCGGGACGGTACCCTTTGCCTTTCTGCGTGCGCACGTGGACCAGTACGGGTTTGTCGGTGATGGCTTTGGCAGCGCTGAGGTGCTCTTGCAATGCTACCAGATCGTGCCCATCCACCGGCCCAATATAATGAAAACCCAGCGTCTCCCAGAGGGTGGGGGACGTGGCCGGTGGCGTATTGAGATGGTTGGCAATCGCGCCAACGCTTGGTGAAATGGACATTTCGTTGTCGTTCAGGATGACAATGAAGCGTTTCTGCAAGTAGCCGGCATGGTTCAAGCCTTCCAGCGTCATCCCCGCCGTGGCGGAGCCATCGCCGATGATGGCGACCACGTGGAAATCCTCACCTTGCAGGTCGCGCGCAGCAGCAATGCCCAGTGCCGACGAGATCGACGTCCCCACGTGCCCCGCCGTGAACACATCGTGGATGCTCTCCCGCGGCTCGGTGTAGCCGGAGATTCCCCGGTATCGGCGCAGCGTGTGGAAATCGTGGACGCGCCCGGTAAGCAATTTGTGGGCATAACACTGGTGGCTGACGTCCCAGATCAGCTTGTCGCGGGGACTATCGAAGACGCGGTGCAGCGCCAGGGTCAGTTCCACGACACCCAGGTTGGACGCCATGTGACCGCCGTTTTCGAGCACGGTGGCGATGATATGTTGCCGAATTTCTGACGCTAGCTGTTCAAGTTCAGATAGTCCCAGGGCCTTCAGATCGTCCGGCCCCTTGATCTGCTCCAACAATGGGATCATAATGTGACCTCCACATGATATCGATATCGCATCCCTGCTATGTTAACGGAAGACGCGGGGATGTGACATCAACTGAGTACACCTATCATAGCATAAATATGCTCTCAAAATCTCTCAAGATTGTATCTTGCAGGATTTCTGGCTGTCTTTGGCAGTACTATTCGCTGAGTCTCAGTAGCTCGAAATTTAACCGGCTGAGACTTTTGTAGTCTTTGACTTGTTTGTTCGGCAAATTGGTATATCCTCTGAGTAAGGTTTCCGGTAAAGGATTGTGCCGGACTGATACTTTTTTTCACGATGGTGAACTGTGTTACGCGAACTGCATATCAAGGACTTTGCGATTATCGACGATCTCCATTTGACATTGGAGCCCGGTTTTAATGTGCTGACCGGAGAAACGGGGGCGGGGAAATCGATCCTCATCGATGCCGTGGCGTTGTTGTTGGGCGGGCGCGGCGATACGACGGCGGTGCGCGCCGGCGCTGACCTGGCGCGCGTGGAGGGTCTGTTTGTGCTGACCTCCTCAGAACAGGACGAGCTTGCCGGCTTGCTGAAAGACGAGGCTTTGGAGGGCGACACGCCGGACATGTTGTGGCTGAGCCGCGAACTCCGCAGTAATGGGCGGACGGTGGCGCGGGTCAACGGGCGGGTTGTCTCCGCGGCTGTGCTGCGCGACGTCGCCGAGAAGCTCGTCGACATTCACGGGCAGAGCGAGCACCTGAGCCTGCTGCGCGTGCGCGAGCACTTGAACCTGCTGGATCGCTTCGCCGGGTTGGAGTCCCTGCGTGCGCAGGTGGCTGAGGTAGTGCAACAGCTTCAAGCCGTGCGGCGCGATCTGCGCGCATTACGCCAGAGCGAGCGTGACCGGATGCAGCGTATCGATCTGTTGCGCTTTCAGGTGGATGAGATCGGCGCGGCCAAGCTGATGCCGGGCGAACAAGAGGCGTTGGAGTCCGAACTGGTACGCCTGGCCAATGCCGAGCAGTTGGCGGCACTGGCCTCCAACCTCGTCGCGGTGTTCGAGGAAGGGCGTGGACAATCGCCTGCCGTCCTCGATTTGATCGGGCAGGCGCAGCGCGACATGGCAACGCTGGCACGCATTGACGTGACGTTGGCGCCACAGGCACAGGCCCTGGCCGAAGTGGGGTATCAGGTAGAGGATTTGGCGCGCACGCTGCGCGATTACCTGAGCGGTGTCGAATTCAACCCGCGCCGCCTGACGTGGGTGGAGGAGCGGCTGTCGCTGCTGCGGCAGTTGGCGCGCAAGTATGGCGGCACGGTCGAAGAAGTGCTGGCGTATGCGCAGAAAGCCGCCGCCGAATTGGAGACCCTGGAACACAGCGACGAGCGCATCGCCGAGTTGGTGGCGCAGGAGTCAACTTTACTCGCCGAGTGTGCGACGCTGTGCCAGGAACTCTCACGGCAGCGCCGCGCGGCCGCGGTGCGACTCTCGGCGGGCGTGGAGGCGGAATTGCAAGACTTGCGCATGGAAGGCGCGCGCCTGGGCGTTGCTTTCCAGTTGAGTGAGGACGCTGATGGTGTCTCCCTGGATGCGCCTTTGCCGGCCGGCGTAGCCGTGACCAGCCTGGGCACAGAGGCCCTGTCCGCTGAAACCGTTGCGCGGGCGGATTTCGATGCCACGGGCATAGATCGGGTGGAGTTCCTCATCGCGCCTAACCCTGGCGAGGGGTTGAAGCCGATGACGCGCATTGCTTCGGGCGGTGAGACTGCGCGGTTGATGCTGGCGCTCAAGGCGGTGCTCTCCCGTGCCGATCGCACGCCGACGCTCATCTTCGATGAAATTGATCAGGGTATTGGCGGGCGAGTGGGCGCTATCGTGGGGTTGAAGCTATGGCAACTGACCTCGCCCTATGGCGGCAACGGAGGCGTGCGCCATCAAGTCCTCTGCATCACCCATTTGCCGCAGTTAGCAGGTTTTGGCGAAGTACATTTCGGCGTACAGAAACAAGTTGTTGATGGACGCACCGTCACCCAGGTGGAACGTCTATTGGACGAAAAGCGACTTGCTGAATTGTCCCTTATGTTGGGGACGCAGGGCGAAGCGGCGCATCAGGGGGCAGTGGAAATTTTGGCCCAAGCTGCCGCCCTCAAACAGCGAGCCGTCGCATCCGTCGAGAAGTGAGAGGACGGTTAAAATACAGTCACATTTGCTCAATGACAGAACACGTTTATAATGGTTATGGTTGTGTTTAACACATGCTCCCTTTTGAAACCAGGTTAAGGATGGTCGGACATGGCGCTTAGAGGCAGGCTAGAAGATTTCGGCATCACGCAGTTACTGAATCTGATCAATTTAGCCCGGAAGACGGGAACGCTATACCTTGAAGGAGCGCAGAAAAATTCGTACCTTTGTTTCCGCGAAGGGAAGCTGATCTATGCGGCGCTCGAGGGCGTGGATGACAGTCTTCCGGCCATCTTGCAACGCGCGAATGTGTTTACCGCGGAGCAAGTCCGGATGATTCAGACGAACATGGCAGGGCGGACGGACCGCGATATCGCGCAAGTCCTCATCACGAGCGGACGTTTACAACAACAGGTGGTGGTCAAGAGCGTGCGGGACGCGATTCTCGACCTGGTCTATCAGATTTTCTCCTGGCATGAGGGACAATTCCGCTTTGAGCCTTCTAAACTGCCGGTCCAGGGGAAAATTACGACCTCCATCGCCTTGGAAAACGTCATCATGGAGGGCAGCCGCCGGGTGAAGGAGTGGGAGCGTCTGCAAGACGAACTCCCCGACCTGGATGTTCCGCTGAAGTTTGCCGAGCGTCCGACAACACCGTTGCGCGATGTCAACCTTAGCGTTGAAGAGTGGCGCGTCATCTCTTTTGTCAATCCCAGTAATACCATTCGCCAGATTGCGCAGTTCAACAACATGAGCGAGCTGCAAATCCGCAAAATTGTTTATAGCCTGCTCCAGGCCGGGCTGGTGGAAATCATTCGTCCGCCACGTCCCACCGCTGCTGCGCCCACAGGCGCGCGACAAGTCGCTGAGGGTATGCCGCAGCCGACTGCTGCCCAGATGCAGCGGCCTGCTGTCAAGCGGGGTATCGTCCAGAAGCTGATTAGCCGGATCCGGGAGTTATAGTGATGCAGACGTTAAAGATTGTCGTGACAGGACCTTTTGCCTCTGGAAAGACCGAACTGATTCAGAGCGTCAGCGAGATTGACGTGGTCTCCACCGAGCGGAAAATCTCCCAGGAAGCTGAACGCATCAAACAGCAGACCACCGTGGCGATGGACTTTGGGCGCATCACCATCGACGATGAGTTGATTCTGTATCTCTTTGGGACGCCCGGTCAGCGCCGGTTCGATTTTATGTGGGAAATCCTCTCGGAAGGGATGCTCGGTTTTGTGGTGCTGGTGGATAGCACCCGCCCGGAAACGTTCCGAGAAGCGCGCCGCATCCTCGACACGTTCCGGAGCTATTCCCCAGTCCCTTATATCGTTGCCGCCAATAAACAAGACCTCCCCGACGCATGGCCGCCGGAGGATTTACGCATCGTGCTGCATGTCGAGCCGGGGGTCAAAGTTGTGCCGTGTGTCGCCACCAACCGCGAAAGTGTCAAAGAAGTCCTGTTGGAGCTGCTTTACTCCATTTTGGAGTTGGTGGACGAAGAGTAGTAACTGTTTTTTAACCGAATTGCAACGGCCTCTTTTCTTGGGGCAATAAGGTTTATGGTATGATGGTAGAAAAGGGGCATAGGATTAGGCATAATGAGTTCAATCGTGACGGATCGGGGTATAGTGCATTACGAGACCTTTGGCCGGGGAAAGCCGGTGGTCTTGTTGCACTGTTGGCTTGGTTCGTGGAATTATTGGTATTCGACCATGGAGTATCTGTCCGCGCACAAGTACAAGACGTACGCGCTGGACTTTTGGGGATTCGGGGATTCGGCGAAGCAAGGTTCTTTTTCAGTCTCTGAATACGTGCGCATGGTCGATCAGTTCATGGAGCGCATGGGCCTGGAACGGGCGCGCGTGATGGGCCATTCCATGGGCGGCACGGTCTCCCTGAGTCTGGCGCTTACCTACCCGCAGCGCGTTTCCAGGGTGGCCGTGGTTGGTTCTCCCATCTGCGGTTCGGGTCTGGCCTTTCTCCTTAAGCTGTCAGGCTACCGGCAATTTGCTCGTGTGCTCTATGCGGTGCCGGGTCTTTTATCCGTATCCATGAAGTTGCTCTCGCTCTCGTATGCCAAGGACTGGCGCACGCTGTACGATATGCTAAAGAAGGACCTGTCGCGCACGACGGTGGAATCCTTCTCGGCCAGTATCCGCGATTTACGCCTCACTGATCTGCGCCCCCGCCTTGGTGAATTGCATATTCCGGCGATGGGCATTTACGGACGTAAGGACAATATTGTTGACCCGAAGCAAGGGGAACTGATGCGTGCGGGCATTAGAAGTCACATCGTTCATTACTTTGAACACTCAGGACACTTCCCCATGCTGGATGAAACGGACCTTTTTCACCAGACGATCCTGGACTTCCTGGCGGACTCGTAGGCGTAGGCGATTTCGTGGGCGACGATTTAGAACGACGTGACTACTGTTTTCCTAATCGTATCTCACGCATCTTGTTACTGGCGCTACGGGATGTGATGGGCGAGAATGGTATGCATGCGGTTTTGAACATTGCACGTTTGCCGCATTTTATTGAGGCGTGTCCGCCGCCCAACTTCGAGCCGGGGATGACGTTCGAGGAGGCCGGCCGCCTTTTCGATGCAATCGAGGGCATCTATGGCGTCCGAGGTGGACAGCGACTGGCACGCCGCTCTGGAGAAGCGTGCTTTAAGTACGGGATCGAAGGATTCGGTGGGGTGATCGGTTTTGCCGATTTCGCCTTGCGGTTTTTGCCGATTTCCTTGCGGGTGCGCATCGGTCTCGAAGTGTTGGCCGAAATCTTTAACCGCTATACCGATCAACGGGTGACGCTCGGTGAAGGGGACGATAGCTTCTTCTTCATCATCGAGCGGTGCGGGTTCTGTTGGCGTAGACACGCTAATACCCCCGCATGCGCATTATTGGAGGGGTTGCTGGAGGAATCGCTTTACTGGGTTAGCCGGGGGAAGCGTTTTTTTATCGAAGGGGTCAGTTGCCTGGCTTGCGGCGATCCGGTGGGCACATTGCGGGTGGACAAGACGCCGCTGAATTGACGACACGATGGTGTGGGCTGAATGCGTAAAATTATCCTGCGCGACAGACGAAAGATACCGCCCTTCAACGAGCCGGCGCGCGAGCTGAGCGTGCTGACCAAACCCCTGTGGCTGCATCAGCGTGATGTGTTGGCGCGCTATACCACCGAAGAGCGTGAGGTCGAGTCGATTCACGAGGTCGGCACCGACCGTGAGGAAACCCTGGTCTACCGCGACAACCTTTACTTCGACCAGGCATTCATCGACGAATTCATCCAACGGGCGCAACAGTCCGGCAAATCCTGCCAGGTTGCCTTCAAACTCGACGACCCGGCCATCACCGGGCAGGCCATCTACCTGCAACGCGGGATACGCCGGCAAGGCAACTATTTCGTGGCCGACCTGTGGTACTATCCCTATGGCATTGAACCTGTGGTGCGTCCCCTGGTCATAGATACCGAAGCGCGCGAGGTGGGCTTTTACCACGTCCCCACGCATATGTCTGATTTTCACGGTGATCTGGTCTACAATTTGCCGACCAAGCCGTTCCTTTCCATCGAACACTGGATTCACATTCTGCATGCCAACATCGATTTTGGCATTTTTGCGATTGGCGTGCGCTTCGAGAAACGCCTGGAGCGCGATCTTGGACTGCTCATGAAGATGCTCTGGCGGGGCATCCTGGAGCGCAAACAGGTTCTTACCACATCGGAGATTGTGGTCAAGGGCAAGGGCTGTACGATTGATCCCACCGCCATCATCCAGGGGCCGACCTTCATCGGCGATAACGTGGACATTGGTCCGGGGGTGGTGATCCGTAACTGCGTAATTGGCGACGATGTCACCATCGACCAGGGCTGCCAGTTAATGCTCAGTGTGGTGGGCAATGGTACTTTCTTGCCGTTTCGCGCCGCACTTTATCGCACCGTGTTGATGGATCGTTGCATGGTGGCGCAGAACTCGTGTTTGCAGATGTGTGTGGTGGGGCGTGACTCTTTCGTGGGGGCGGGCACGACGTTCACCGACTTCTTGCTGGTGGATAAACCGCTGCGTTCGCACTTCGGCGGCAAGCTCGAAGAGACGGGGATGACGGCGTTGGGAAGCGCCGTCGGCCATAACGTGCGCATCGGCTCGGGGCTGATCTTCTTCCCCGCGCGGATGATTGAATCGGATGTGATCTTGTTCGCTTCAGACGATCATCGTCGCGTGATTACCACAAATGTGGCTTACGAGGATAGCGATCATTTGAAGCTGGAAAATGGGGAGAAGATGCACCCGCGTCTGTATAAGCGCGATGCATAGGGCACGGGAGTGTGGGCCACATCGATGCATTCTTTTGCCTTTATCATTCATCCGATTGATCCGAAGCGCGACGTGGCACGCAAATACCCGCTGCTGGGCAAGGTTTTATCCGAAGGGGCCATCCACTTCGTCTGTCGTTTCTGGCCTCCCGTTGAACTTTCACATATCACCGGCGCCCGCTCCACGGCTACCGGCGAAGAGATCGAAGGTTGGTTGATTGCCGTCCCTTACACACCGCAGCGGATGTTGCAACTGCCGACTGCGGAGGTTTACAACAAAATTGTGGCTGCCGGTCAGTTGGCGACCCGGTTGGGCGCGCAGATTCTCGGCCTGGGGGCGTACACGTCGGTGGTTGGCGATGGCGGAGCGACCATCGCGCGCCGTCTGGACATCCCTGTGACATCGGGTGACAGTTACACCGCGGCCCTCGCCGTGCAGGCGACACGCCAGGCCGCCCAGTTGATGGACATTGACATGAAACAGGCTACGTTGGCCGTTGTGGGGGGAGCGGGGGCCATCGGCGCGGCGACAGCGCAATTGTTAGCGCCGCATGTGAGCCGGATGCTCTTGATTGGACGACAGTACGATGCACTCGACGCTGTGGCGGAAAAAGTGCGACGCGCCAGCTGCCCGCAAGTACAAACCTCCACCGCGATCATGGACGTGGCGAGCGCCGAGGTGGTGGTGACGGTGACGAGCGCCGGCGGCAACCTGATTCGGCCGGAGATGCTGCGGCGCGGCGCAGTGATTTGCGATGTGTCACGCCCGCGTGACGTCTCGCACCACGTCATTCAGGTCCGCGACGATGTGTTGGTGATCGATGGGGGGCTGGTGCGGGTGCCGGGTCAGGTGGATTTTGGCTTCAATTACGGCTTGCCGCCGCATCTCACGTATGGGTGTCTGGCGGAGACGATGACCCTGACCTTCGAGGGCCGTTTTGAAGATTACTCGATCGGTAAAGAGCTGACGGTGGAACAAGTGCAAGAGATCGACGCTTTGGCGACCAAACACGGATTCGAGTTGGCCGCTTTACGCAGTTTTGAACATAAATTGGACGATGCTTTTGTGGAAAAGGTGAAGGCGAGAGCGAAAGTCGGATAACCTGCCCTAGGGATTCGACATGCGGTTCCATAACCGTTGCCAGGAGGTATACACATGAGTGGTGGTCGTATTCTGGTTGTAGAAGATGATTTCGATATATCCGGCATGTTGCAACTGTATTTCAAGAACCAGGGCTACGAAGTCTACGTGGCCCCGCGTGGCGGTGTGGCCCTGGAGATGACGCGGCAAAATATGCCGAATGTCATTGTGCTGGATATTATGTTGCCCGATATTGATGGGTATGAGGTTTGTAAGCAACTACGCACGAATCTGCGGACCAGCCATATCCCCATCATCTTCTTGACACAGAAGGACGAGCGTAACGACAAAATTCAAGGCCTTGAGTTAGGGGCGGATGATTACATCACCAAGCCTTTTGATCTGGAAGAGTTGCGTTTGCGTGTGCGCAATACGATCAAGAGCGCCGAAGTTGCCAGTCTCACCAGCCCCAGCACCGGCCTGGCCAGCGGACGGTTGATCGAGCAGCAGCTCCGCGAACTGATGCGCAAACAGGATTGGGGCATCCTGTATATCGGCATCAATGGGCTGGGTGCCTTCAACGAGGTTTATGGTTTTGTCGCCGGAGAGGAAGTCCTGCGTTTTACCGGCATGCTTTTGAACGATGTCATTGACGAGATGGGGACGGCGGATGATTTTATCGGCCATATCGGCGGTGACAATTTCATTATCATTACCCGCAAAGAACTGGTGAATCCCCTGCGCGCAGAGATCTCCCGCCGCTTTGAAGAGAATGTGGGGACGCACTACGATTTTATGACGCGCATGCAGGGATACCTGGTTATCAAAGACGAGGATGGTAAAGAAGAACACGCGCCATTGATGACCTTGCAGATTGGCGCGCTCAGCGTCGAAGATGGACCGTTTACCGATATTCGGGAGATTACGGAGGCGGCAGCCGAAGCGCGGCGGCAAGCCCGCAACAAATAGAACCGCCGGGGGTAGAGAGGCAACGGAGGCGTTTGGGTGAAAGGATTGCAGGCGCTCAGCACACAACTGTTGGCCGCTTCTAGCGTGGAATCCCTGTGGGAGATCACGTTGACGGAAGCGGCGCACTGGTGTGCGGCCGATGCGGGGGCGTGGATTTGGACGACCCAGGCCGGGTCGCCCGCACCTGCAGTCGGGCCGGTGTATGGCGCTGTGTCTTTTGACGGTTCCGCGTGGCGGGATGCGTTAGGGCAACTCGACCATCCACAGGAAGCGCAGTGCTGGTCCCCGACCCCGCTGGTGTCCCATGCCGCGTTGAGCATCCCTGTGTCTGTCGAAACGTGGAATGGCTGGCTCGTTCTGGTACGACAAACGCCGTTTACCGAGGCCGACCTGGAACGCGTTAGCGCCGCTGTGGCTTTGGCGCAATTCGCGGTTGCCGGGATGGGGCGCTACGAACGGGTGGATCAAACGCGCGCTCATCAGGTGCAGGAATTGGAAACCGTCCAGCGGATGGGACATCTGATCGGCGAGAGCCTCAACCTGGAATCCACGCTGGATATGATCCTGGAATCGCTGGCGGGATTGATTCCCTACGATGCCGGCGAAATCACCCTCTTTGATGCCGAGGCCGGCGTCCTGCGGAGTCACGCTTACCGCTCCAATGATACAGCGCGTTGCGCCGCACAGATCAAGGGCACGGCCTACCGACTCGATGAAGGATTGAGTGGGTGGCTGGCGCGCTCGCGTGAGCCGTTGTTGATTGCCGATGTCCTGGCGGAGGAGGTCACCGAGCCGAAAGACGAAACGCTCAAACTGTGGGCCCGCTCTTTCCTGGGGGTGCCGCTTTTGGCGCGCGGGCAGTTGGTGGGGACGTTGGAAATCGCGGCGGCACAGCCGGCACAGTTCACCGCGCACCACCTGCGGTTGGCCGAAATTTTCGGCGGGCAGGCGGCGATTGCCATTGAGAACGCCCGTCTGTACTCGCAGACCGATGCCGAACTGCGCCGTCGTCTCGAAGCCCTGGAAGCGTTGCAGCGTATCACGCGCGACATCACCGCGACGATTGACCTGAACTACATCCTCAACGGCGTCTTGGAAGAAGCCATCCGCTTTAGCGAGGCGACGGCGGGCTTGATCGTCCTTTCCGACGGCGAGAGTTTTGAATTGCGCGCCCGCCGAGGATATGTGGATGCAGAGCTGGCCGATCTGGAACGTTCACTGGGCTCGGAATTTTTGATGCGTCAGGAAACGATCTACATTCCTGATGTGCAACAGTTGCCCAACGCCGATTCGTTCCCTCCAGGCGCACGCGCCCTGTTGGTGGAACCGGTCTTCTATGAGGAACGTCTGGCTGCGGCCATTCTTGTGCAGTCGGACCAGCCCGCTGCTTTTTCCCCGGCTGTCCTGGAATTCATCGCCGGGCTGGCGGTGCAAACCTCCATTGCGGTGGGAAATACCCGCCGTTACCAGGAGCAGCTTGAACGCGGCGAGTTGATGCACAAGCGCGCCGAACAGATGGCGCTGTTGTTGGAAGTCTCACGCACGATGCGCTCCGACCGCCCGTTGGAAGAGACGCTGCTCGATATCGCCTATGCTGTGCAAGAAGGTACCGGATTCAACATCGTCCTCATCAGTGTGGTGGAAGGGACGACGCTGCGCCGGGTGGCCGGCGCCGGGATTCCGCTGGCGCGCCTGGAACAAATGAAGCAGGTGCGCCATTCCTGGCCGCGCATCCAGGCCCTGTTCCAGGAACGCTTCCGGTTGGGCCGCTGCTATTACATCCCGGCAGAGTACTCCGACAGTGTGTTGAGCGGTCTGGATGTCTTCGTGCCGGAGAGTGAGGAGCCCGTGACGCGCGAGCCGGGGATGTGGCATCCCAAGGATTCGTTTATCACGCCCTTGTACGGCAGCCACGGCGAAATCGTCGGTATGATGTCGGTCGATGACCCGCTCGACCGGCGCGTGCCGACGGCGCTGACCGCTGAAGTGATCGAAGTTTTTGCCGCGCAGGTCGCCCTGGCGATTGAGAACAACCATCTCGTCGAGGACCTGCGCCGCCAGTTGAACACCTTGCGCCTGTTCAACGAGCTGAGCCGTTCTATCACTACCAAGCTCGATTTGCCACTGGTCTTGAACACCGTTGTGCAATCGGTGACGAACCTGCTGGGGTACGATTACGCCACGATTTTCCTGCAAACCAAAGCCGGCCAACGCTTCTTGCCGCTGGCGACCTCGGGATATGCGTTGGACCTGGTGGATGAGAAAGCCTTCGAGCAGCGGGTGAGCCGGGTTGTGCAGACCGGCATGCCCCTGGTTGTCGAGAATGCAGTAGCCGATCCACGCTATAAAGCTGGACCGGTGAGCATCGGCTCCTCGCTGATGGTGCCGTTGATGGTGGAAGGGCGTTCCGTTGGGGTGTTGGCGGCTGACCGTAAAACTGCCGGAGACTTTACCCCTACCGAGGTCGCCACACTGACCGCGCTGGCCGACCAGGTAGCGGTAGCCGTCGAAAATGCGCGCCTCTTCGAGGAAGTAACCCGCTTCAACGAGGAATTGGAATTGCGCGTGGCCGAGCGTACCCGCGAACTGGCCGAAGCCCTGGAGGGATTGCGCTTGCAGCGTGATCGCTCTAACGTGCTCTACCACATCGCTTCCGAATTGGTTGCCAGCCTGGATATGGATCGCGTGCTTAGCCAGGCGCTCTCGATGTTGCAAAAAGCGGTCAAAGCCTCGCGCAGTGCGGTGATTTTGCTGGATAACAATACAGGGCAACTGTTCTATCGCGCCGCGATTGGACACACCGAGCCGATTCCGCCGGGTGGGCGTCTTGCGCCCTTCAACCGTCAGGATGGCGTCATTGGGTGGGTGTTTACGCACAAGCAAGCGTTGATCATCCCGAATGCTTTGCAAGATAAACGCTGTGCGGTGGGGATCGATCGCACTATACGCTCAGTGTTGGCGGCGCCGATTGTGGGCGGGGCCGGCGAATCCCTCGGCGTGATCTTGCTGCAATCGCCGGCGGAAAACGTCTTCGATGAGCCTGAATTGCGGCTGGTTGAGGCGGCGGCAGTGCAGTTGGGCAATGCGCTCAACAACGCCGAATTGTATCGCCTGATCCGCGAGCAGGCCGAGCGCGTGGGCAGTATGCTGCGCGCGCAGCAGATCGAGGCGGCGAAGAACCAGGCCATCCTCGAGGGTATCGCCGATGGCGTGATGGTGGCCGACGAGCACGGCAAGGTGATTTTGTTCAACGCCGCGGCGGAACGCATTCTCTCGATTACGCGCGAGCAAGCGCTGGGCCGTCCGCAGGATGGCATTCTGGGACTTTACGGCAGCGCCGCGCGCGAGTGGCTGGCCCAGATCGAGCAGTGGCGGCAGAATCCCCGCGCTTATGGCGCGGAAGAATTCCTGGTTCATCGTATGGAAGTGGGACGGCGCTTCGTTAGCGTGCACCTGTCGCCGGTTATCTCACCGGGGCAAGAGTTCCTGGGGGTCGTCTCGGTCTTCCGTGACATCACCTCCGAAGTGGAAGCCGACCGCGCCAAGAGCGACTTCGTCTCTACCGTCTCGCATGAACTGCGCACGCCGATGACGTCGATCGTGGGCTATGTCGATCTCATCTTGATGGGCGCGACCGGCCCGTTGTCGGATATGCAGCGCGATTTTCTCAAGCGGGTGAAGACCAACGCCGAGCGCCTCACCACCTTAGTCAACGATTTGCTGGACATTTCCCGCATCGAAACCGGGCGTGTGGTGTTGCAAATGGCGCCGGTTGCGATCGAGGACATCATCAAGCAAGTGGTCGACCTGCTGCATCCCAAGGTGGAAGAAAAGGAGCAGCGGCTCTACACCGTTTTGCCGGCCGATCTTCCTCGGGTGTACGGCGACCGCGATCGTCTGGCGCAGATTCTGACCAATATCGTCGGCAATGCGTACAAATACACGCCCGTGGGGGGGGAGATTGGCATTCATGCATACGTTCGGGATGCGAAGATGCATGTAGCCGTATCCGATACGGGCATCGGGATCGCGCCTGAAAATCAGAAGAAGCTCTTCTCGCGCTTCTACCGTGTCGAAGACGATCCTGCCGTCTACGAAGTGTCTGGGACAGGGCTGGGCCTGGCGATCTCGCTGTCGCTGATTCAGATGCATGGCGGCAACATTTCACTGGACAGCGTGTTGGGCAAGGGCAGTACCTTCACCTTTTCCGTGCCCCTGGCCGAAGGTGAACCCACCGCCGACATCGGAACGCCGCCGCCGCGCATCGCCGGGGAACCGCTGGCGACCGTGCTGGTGGTTGAAGATGATCGGGAGAGTTCCGATTTGATCAAGCTGATGTTGCAGCGCGAGGATATCGAATTCTTGACTGCGAGTTCTGGGGAGCAGGCGCTACACATCGCCCGCGAAAAGCACCCAGACTTGATCACGCTGGACATTCGGCTGCCCGATCTGGACGGCTTCGAGGTGTTGCAATTGCTCAAACGCGACGTCGAGACGGCGGATATTCCGGTGGTCATCGTCTCTGTGACGCAGGATCGGCAGCGTGGCCTGCGGATGGGCGCGACCGAATTCCTGGTCAAACCGTTGGATGAACAACGCCTGCGCGAGGTCATCTTGCCGCTGCTCGATCGTCGGGAAACGGTGGTAGTCGCCGGGCACGACCGGCGTTGGCTCGATCCGCTGCGTGCGGCCCTCCACCTCCGTGGGTTAAACGTCCGCACCGCCCGGCGCGGTGAGCGCGCGCTCGATCTGGTGCACACTACGCATCCGGCGGCCGTCGTGGTGGATCAACAGTTGCCCGATATGGACGGCTATCAGGTTGTGGAATCTCTCAGACGGGATGCAAGCCTGGCCGGCGTGCCGGTGATGCTGTTGACCGGAGACGCCTTGCAGGAGGAACCATCGTGGGATGGCGGTGATGGGGCCGGGCCGGTAAAGTTAATCGTCAAACCGTTTTCGATTGAGGAACTTGCGGTCAGTATTGCGAGTCTCATTCACGGAAACGGGGTGTTGAAGGAGTCGTGAGCATGGTCAAAATCTTGGTCGCAGAAGACGAACGTGACATTCGAGAATTGATAGCATTTACCCTGCGTTTTGCCGGATTCGAGGTGGAATTGGCGAGCAATGGGGCAGAGGCGGTGGAAAAGGTGTCTGCCTCCATTCCCGATCTGATTTTGATGGATGTGCGGATGCCGCGGATGACCGGGTACCAGGCATGTGAAGCGTTGAAACAGAACCCGGCGACTCATGATATTCCGGTCGTCTTCCTTTCGGCGAAAGGACAGGAAAGTGAAATTCAAGAGGGGTTGGAAGCCGGCGCGAAGGAATACATCCTCAAACCTTTTGCGCCGGATGAACTGACGGCGCAAGTGCATAGGATTTTGCGGGAAATCGGTAAGGCATAACGGATAGAGTGGAGCTCAGTCTATGAGTGCGATTATCCTCGAAAGCAGTCTCGTGCATTACGAGGCTTTGGGACGGGGCAAGCCGTTGCTATTTCTGCACGACTGGCTCGGTTCGTGGCGCTACTGGGTGCCTACAATGGTCGATATGTCCTCCTCTTTCCGCGCGTATGCGCTGGATTTTTGGGGATTCGGTGATTCGGATAAAGTAGTGACGCGGTACAGCATTCCTGGATATGTGGCACAGGTTGAGCTTTTCATGGATCAGATGGGCATTAACAGCGTGCCGATTATCGGCCACGGGTTGGGCGGGGTGGTAGGCGCGCATTTTGCCCAGACGCATCCCGATCGCGTTGAACAATTGCTGACGGTCTGCACGCCGCTGGCCGGCAGCGACATCGCGCGTTCCCTGAGCGGCTATACCGGCGGCGAGAATCCGGCCAAAGTCATTCTGGGGCGCCGCCTGAAAACCTATGAGGAAGTCGACATCGAGGCCGGCAAAACCGATGCCAACGCTGTGGTGCAGAGCGTGAAGTCGGTGTTGGATCACAACCTGCTGGAGGTGTTGGAGAAGCTGGACATCCCGGTGTTGATGGTTTGTGGTCGAGAAGACCCCATCATCCAGGTGCCAGATGAAGAGGTACTGGAACATCTGGAGTATAACGTGTACCCGTTCATTTTTGAGACCGCGCAGCACTACCCGATGTTGGAGGAGACCAACAAATTCAACCGGCTGTTGCGGGATTTCCTGGTCTACAAGGATAAGTGGGACGAGATCGAAGTAAAGGACGAGTGGAAACGCCGGATGCGTTAAGGCTAACCAGACTATAAAAGTCTCAGTAAATCCAAAAATGCTTCAAGGGGATCGTCAGATCCCCGTTCTGGTGGGTGCATTTCAATTCGGGGGCAAAAGCCAGATAAACGCATAACTTAAGCCGCAGAGTTCGCAGAGAACGCAGAGGGATTTTTAAGTCTCTGCGAACTCTGTGTGCTCTGCGGCACGATATTAAGGAACGGTCGCCCCAATTCTGAAATGCACCCCGTTCTGGTTTAGATCTACTGAGTCTTGTAGTCTTGATTGTATAGATGGTAAACGACCGATGAAAAAACCGACCGTGAGTGCAGATCCCTGGGCCGTGGGGTGGATGGTGCGCGCTTTGGTTCTCCTGGCCCTCTTTGCTGCCTTCGGTGTGCCGATGGGCGTGATCCCGATCATTGCAGTGGGGTCTGGGGCAGTTGAGGCGGGTTCTGAGCCCAGTGGTCCGGTGGTGATTCCACTCAGCGCCCCCACTCTCACCGCAACGGCAGCCCCCGCGCCGCCCCTGGTCGTCACACCGCACACGCCCCGTATCGGCATCATTGCCGGGCACAGCGGCAGCGACAGCGGTGCAATCTGCGCCGACGGGTTGCAGGAAGTGGACGTCAACCGCGACATTGCCCGCCGGGTGGTGGCGTTGCTGGCGCAGCGGGGCTGGAGCGTTGACCTGCTGGATGAGTTCGATGTGCGCCTCAACGGCTACCAGGGCGATGCGCTGCTGTCGATTCATGCCGACTCATGTAACGTGCCGGGCAAATCCGGCTTCAAAGTCACGCGCGCCGAGGCCGGTTTTCAACCGCCGGCGGCGGATGTGTTAGTGGACTGCCTTACACGGCGTTACGCGACGCGTACCGGTTTGGCATTTGATCCCTATACCATCACCTACGACATGACACGTTATCATGCCTATTACGAAATCGACCGCAACACCCCGGCGGCGATCATCGAGGTCGGCTTTTTGCTGGATGACCGCGATCTGCTGACGCAGAGGTCTGATGTGGTGGCGCTGGGCATTGTGGATGGCATGGTGTGCTTCATCGAAGGCGAATCGCCTTAACCTCTGGCTCGGCTGTTGGCCGTTTTCCTGACCGCGCCACCCCGGGTTTCGGTACCGCGCGGTGGTGCGCATAGCTCCCTTTATGTTTGCCAGGGATCGTCAGATCCCGGCGTGGCGCACTGGCGTGGCGGCTCTGACGCAGCGCGAGCGCGGATCTGGCGATCCGCTTTGAGAGCGCGGATCTGGCGATCCGCTTCGAGCGTAGGTGGTGATCCGCTTCGAGCGTAGTTGGTGATCCGCTTTGAGCGTAGGTGATGATCTGCTTCCAGTATAGCTGGCAATCCGCCATTCTGAACTGCTCCCGCTAATGTTCTCGAATTTGCACTTTGCGGTGATCGGGGTACAATTTATCTGGCTTTAATCAATTCCCCCAAAAACGCAAAGGAGGCAACGCAATGTCATATCAGAGGCTGATCATCGTTGGAAATCTGGGCCGTGACCCAGAGATGCGTTACATGCCGGATGGCACGCCGGTGACCACGCTGAGCGTCGCGACGAATCGCAAGTGGAACAATCCCGATGGCTCGCAGGGCGAGGAGACGACCTGGTTCCGCGTGACCTTGTGGCGCAAGCAAGCGGAGGTCGCCGCACAGTATTTGACCAAAGGACGCCTGGTGATGATCGAGGGGCGTTTGAACCCCGACAAAGCTACGGGTGGGCCTCGTATTTGGACACGGCAGGACGGCACGGCGGGGGCCAGTTACGAAGTCACCGCAGAGCGGTTGATCTTCCTGGGCGGTCGGGGCGAGGCGGGTGGTGCACCCGGCGCTGCGGAAGCCTCCGAAGAGTACGAGGTCGAAGGCGAAATTCCCTTCTAAACGGCAGGAGGGGGTGTGGTATCTATACAGAGGGGCGTCTATGCCCCTCTGTTCTTTGTAAGTGGTATAATTGGAGGTACCTATGTCAGGAAAACCGAAATCCCTTAATGTTGAGATGCCTGCGGCATTGGAACCTATCTATGCCAATTTTGCGCTGATTTCCCATTCCCCTTCCGAAATCATCATCGACCTGGCGCAGATGTTGCCCAATCAGCCGCAAGTGCGGGTGAAAGCGCGCGTGGTAGTCACGCCTTTGAACGCCAAATTGCTGCTGGGCGCGTTGCAGGACAACCTCGCCAAGTATGAGGCGAACTTTGGCGAGATCATCATTCCCGGTCAGGGTGACGATCTGGCCCGCGCGTTTTTCGGCGGCGTGCGCCCGCCAGAAGGGGAAAGTTAGCATGCCTCATCGATCTTCACAAGACAAACTGCAAGCATGGCTGGATGAATTGTCTGCCGCCGCGCAGGCCGATTTGGAAGCGCGCAATCAGGCCCGTGATGAGGCGCTCAACAAGAGCCGCGAGTTGATCCGCTTATGCTCCAGCGCCATTCGGGCAGGGCATCGCGACAGTTGGAACGAAGCCAACGATTTGCTCACCCAGGCTGAGGGGGTGGGGCGTGAGATGCAGGCATTGTTAGCGCCTTTCCCCGATCTGTTTTACGCCGGTTACACGCAGGATGCGCTCAAAGAGCTGGTCGAAGCGCGCATCACGTTGGCCTTGATCTCGGACAGCGCGTTGCCGGCCCTGGATGCACTGGGCGTCCCCTACGATACCTGTCTCAACGGTGTGTGCGAGGCCGCCAGTGAATTGCGCCGGCGCTGCCTCGACGTGATGCGCCAGGGCGCGATGGATGAGGCTGAGCGGCTGCTGGCGGCGATGGATGCAGCTTACGAAGTATTGATGTCGTTCAGCTATCCCGACGCGATTACCGGCGGTTTGCGTCACCGCGTCGATCAACTGAGGGGCGTTTTGGAGCGCACGCGTGGCGACCTCACCAACAGCGTCCAGATGCAGCGTCTCCTGCGTGCCCTTGAGGACGCCGACGCGCGTGCCTAGGGTTTTCAACCTTTCGGGAAGTTCCGAGCAGCAGGCTAAGGTTTGACAGGCATCGAAAATCGTTTATAAGAAAGGCGTTCAGCGCAAAATTTTAACCCTATCTTAGAAAGGCATTTGTTGTGACCCAAGAACACCAGGACCTTTTGATCCCGCCTTATGGCGGAAAACTCGTCGATTTGGTCGTTAGCGGCGCGGAGCGTGAAGCGCTAATGGCCGAAGCCAATCGTTTCCCATCTCTGCAGATGACCGACCGCAATCTGTGCGACCTGGAACTGCTGGCGGTAGGCGGTTTTTCGCCGCTGGATCGCTTCATGTCGAAGGCCGACTACCAGCGCGTGCTCACCGAGATGCGGTTGGCAGACGGGACCCTGTTCCCTATCCCCATCACGCTGACGATCAGCAAAGAAGACCTGCCCACGCGCGAGGAGTGGATCACCCTGCGCGATGCACGCAACTACATCATCGCCGTGATGCGCATCGAGGAGGTTTTCCGCTGGGATCCCACGCGCGAAGCCCGGCTGGTGTGCGGCACGACCGATCACCGCCATCCCCTGGTCTCCGAGATGCAGCAGTGGCGCGACTTGTGCATTTCCGGCGAGCTGAAAGTGCTCAACCTGCCGGTCTACTACGATTTCGTCGAAATCCGTCGCACACCCGCGCAGGTGCGTGCGTTGCTGGCGGAGATGGGCAACCGCAACGTAGTCGCCTTCCAAACGCGCAATCCGCTGCACCGCATCCACGAGGAATTGACCAAGCGGGCGGCGGCGCAGGTCGGCGGCAGCCTGCTGATCCATCCGGTGGTGGGGCTGACCAAGCCCGGCGACGTCGACCATTACACTCGTGTGCGGGTGTACAAGGCATTGGTGGAAAACTATTACGACAAGCATACGACGGTGCTGAGCCTGCTGCCGTTGGCGATGCGCATGGCCGGGCCGCGCGAGGCGTTGTGGCATGCGCTCATCCGGCGCAACTATGGCGCGACACACTTCGTTGTCGGGCGCGATCACGCCGGGCCGGGCAACGACAGCGCCGGCAAGCCGTTCTACGGTCCGTATGAAGCGCAGGAGATGATGGCGCAGTACGAAGACGAGCTGGGCGTCAAAGGTGTGCAGTTCCAGGAGCTGGTCTACCTGGTGGATGAGGACCGCTACGAAGAGGTTTCCAAGGTCCCGCCCAACGCGAAGACGGCTAACATCTCCGGCACACAAGTGCGCGACGAATACCTGGCGAAGGGCAAACTATTGCCGGCCTGGTTCACCCGCCCGGAGACGGCGCAAATTTTAATGGAAACGAATCCCCCTCGTCACAAACAGGGCCTGTGCATCTGGTTCACGGGCCTGAGTGGCGCGGGCAAATCCACCATCTCCGAAGCGTTGGTCCCCATGCTGTTGGAGCGTGGGCGGCAGGCGACGGTGCTGGATGGCGACGTGGTGCGCACCCACCTCTCCAAGGGGTTGGGCTTCAGCAAAGAGGACCGCGATACCAACATTCTGCGGATCGGTTTTGTGGCCAGCGAGATTACGCGCCACAACGGCACGGTCATCTGTGCGGCCATCAGTCCCTATCGCGCGACCCGCAATGAAGCGCGCAAAATGGTGGGCGAAGATCACTTCGTTGAAGTCTACGTCAACACCCCCCTCGAAGTGTGCGAGAGCCGCGACGTGAAAGGGATGTACGCCCGCGCGCGGCGTGGCGAGATTAAGGGGTTCACCGGCATCGACGACCCCTACGAAGAGCCGCTTAATCCAGAACTGGTCCTGGATACCGTCGAGACGACGCCTGAGGCGAACGCCCGCAAGATCGTGGCCTATCTGGAAGCGCGTGGATTTTTGAATTCGCGCTGAGTGTCTGTGGAATAGTGCAGATCGAACAACTGCGTCACCGTCTCAAACAGCGCACCGGCTGCGCGGATAGCGACATCCGGGTGGTGTATGCGCCGCTGCGGATTTCGCCGCTCGGCGCGCACGTTGATCACCAGGATGGGGTGGTGACAGGCATGACGCTGGATCGGATGGTTCTGCTGGCCTTTGTCCCGCGCCACGACCGGCGGGTATGCGTCGAAAGCCTGAACTTCCCCGGCTGTGTCGAATTTGCGCTGGACGACGTGCCGCCCAAGTCCCCCAAAGATTGGGGCAACTACGTGCGCGGCGCAGTGCTGGCGTTGCAACAACGGCATGTCCTGCGGACCGGCATGGATGCGGTCGTGGGGGGCAGTATGCCCATCGGTGGCCTGAGTTCCTCTGCGGCGGTGGGTGTGGCATATCTGCTTGCCCTGGAGACGGTGAACGACCTGCCTGTCTCTGCCGAGGAGAACATCCAGCTCGACCGGTACATCGAGAACGTGTATTTGGGCCTGAAGAATGGCATTATGGATCAGTCGATGATCCTCATGAGCCAGCGCGACACGCTGACCTACCTGGATTGCCGGTCGGTGACGTTCGAGAAGATCCCGATCCCCCTCGAGAAGAACGGTTTTGACATCCTGGTGGTCTACTCCGGGGTGGAGCAGGCCCTGGTGGGCACGGATTATAACACCCGGGTGGCCGAATGTCAGGAAGCGGCACGTTTGCTGCTGTCCTGGTCTGGGCAGACGCCGCCGGAGCAGCCGCGTTTGCGGATGGTGCCGGAAGACGTGTATGCCGAGTTCGGCGCGCAGTTGCCGGCCCCCTTGGATCGCCGGGCGCGGCACTTCTTCAGCGAAGTGGCGCGCGTGCGTGAGGGTGCAGCGGCCTGGCGCATGGGCGACGTGGTCACCCTCGGTCGGCTGATGCGCGAATCGGGAGCCAGTTCGATCTACAATTATGAGTCGGGTTGCCCGCAGTTGGTGACGTTGTACAATATTCTCTGCGAGGCGCCCGGCGTGTACGGCGCGCGCTTCAGTGGCGCGGGATTCCGGGGCAGTTGCATCGGCTTGAGCGATCCGGCGTATCGGGAGGCAATTCGGGCGTTCATTGATGCGCGGTATCCGGCGGCCCATCCGAACGCGGCGGCGCACTACAGCGTGCATTTCTGCAAATCCGATGGGCCGGCGCGGGTGTTGAACGGGAGTGTTTAGCGGTTGGCTTTTAGCGATCAGCTATTCGCCGGCCATTCCATAGTGGTTGGCGGACGGGGCGGCCTATGACCGCCATTGGAATTCTAAGAATTGTACCCGGATTTCCCGGATTCTATGGATTCCTTGTTTTGTTACCAAATCCTGAAAATCCTGTTAATCCTGTCTAAATTCGCGTTCAGGCTGAATAGTTACGTTTTCCAGACATTCGCGTAGATTTGCCAGATTAGCGGTTTATTTCTCAAGGAGGAAACTGAACGATGAAAAAGGCATTAGTCTGCGGCGCCGGTGGGTTCATCGGCGGACACCTGGTGAAGAAATTGAAGCGTGAGGGCTATTGGGTGCGTGGTGTGGACATCAAAGCACACGAGTTTGCGCCCACCCAGGCCGATGAATTCCTGCTGCTCGACCTGCGCGAGGCGCACAACTGCTGGGAGGCGCTCTCCGTGGATGGTGGCACCTTCGACGAAGTCTACCAATTGGCCGCCGACATGGGCGGGATGGGCTTCATCCACACTGCCGAGTGTGAGATTATGCACAACAGCGCGCTGATCAACATCCACATGATCGATACCGCGGCCAAAATCGGCGTGCCGCGCTACTTCTTCTCTTCGTCGGTGTGTGTCTACCGCGATATGGAACCCGGCGAACCGGCACTGACAGAGGCCGATGCCGTCCCCGCGCACCCGGACAACGAATACGGCTGGGAGAAGCTCTACGCCGAACGGATGGCGCAGGCTTATGCCCGCCATTACCCCATTCAGGTACGCATTGCGCGCTTCGAGAACTGTTACGGCCCGGAAGGCACCTGGCGCGGCGGGCGCGAAAAAGCGCCGGCGGCGATGTGCCGCAAGGTCGCCGCAGCGCCCAACGGTGGCGTAGTCGATGTGTGGGGCGATGGCACCGCCATCCGCAACTTCACCTACGTGGATGATATGGTCGAGGCCATCTACCGGCTGACCCAATCGGATCTCGAAGGGGCAGTGAACCTGGGCGGCGAGGAGTACGTGACCGTGGCCGAGCTGGTGCAAACCGTCATCGACGTTTCGGGGAAAGATGTCGGCATTCGTTACGTGGAAGGCCCGGTGGGGGTGCACTCGCGCAACTTCAGCAAGGCGCGCAGCCGCCTGCTGGGCTGGCAAGCGCAGACGCCGCTGCGCGAAGGGATCGCGAAGACGTATGCGTGGGTGGCAGAGCAGGTGCAGAAATACGGCGGGTAGTGGCGACATAGCGGTGGTATAATGAAGGTATAGAGCGGTGCACTTGTCAGTGGGAGAAGGCGCTATGGAAAACCACCAACTGACGCAATTGATTCGCCGGGAACTGCCGGGCATTTTGCGGCGCGACCGCGAGATGCGCGAGTGGGTCTTGAGTTTGACGCGGGAACATTACGCGGACAAAGGGGAGACCGAAAGTCGCTTCGACCGCGTGTTGGACGAACTGCGCCGCTTGTGAGGGTGAAAGTGGCGCAATCGGAAGGGCGTCACCGAGAATGGGAAAGACAATGCGAGCAGGAGTTGAAGTTGCTACATGCAATGATTGCGCGCGACCCAATAGGCGCACGTTGGGGATTCTCGTCCGAGCAAACGTTTCACGATACCTCGCAAACTATTTTTGAGGAGCTTTCCGGCCTCAAAATGGTAAGCGTGATTGAGTTTGACGCCGAGGGTGAAGTGTTCGGACGCCCCGACCAGGTAGAATTAGATGTCATCATCCAGAATGGGATGCTCATCTTGTGTGAGATCAAATCTTCACTCAGTCGTTCTGAAATGCATATGTTTGCGCGTAAAGTGGCATTCTACGAAAAACGTCACAATCGTAAGGCCGACCGGATGCTGGTGATCTCGCCGATGGTTGATGCGCGCGCGCAGGCGCTGGCGAACGAATTGGGCATCGAGGTCTACAGCTACGCCGAGGATGTGCCGCTGTAAGGGCGGAGGGTGTTCGCGTGATGGTAATGGATACACCGAGCTATCCAACACATTTGTCTGAGTATACGTGAGCTTGTCTTAACGCGCTTGCCGATAGGGCTTGGGTGTGGCGATCTCGGTGGGAGGCGGAATCGGATTGCTGCACTATCTGGATTACCGCACGACCCACGATTGTGCCGTATGGACAGGTCAAGACGCGAATGTGGGGTGATGTCGTCAGCGTTGAATTGGCTGTGGAAGGGCAGACGGTGTTCAGCTTCCAGATCGCGGCGCGGGATGCCCAGTTGGAACCGTTGGTCAAACTTCCCTGGGCGGACGTGTGGCTGGACAGTCTGGCTGACCTGGTTGCCAGCAAGCTGGTTGCCCTGATTGAACGCGGCGCGCCGCGGGATTTTCGAGATATCCATGCTTTGTGTCATGCCGGCTTGGTGACACGTGTGGACCTGGTTTCGGGAGACGTTCCTGAATGTCATCGCTGTGGATTGATGGGGGGGTATACCCGGATAGTGCGCCGCCGCAGACCCTGGACACCTTCGCCGGGCGGGTGGATTTTATCGCGCGACTGTGCGCCGCCTGGGATTTCGGTCGGTTGCCTGACGAGGTCGTCATCAACGAGGTTCGCCAGGAAACGTGGCGTGAAGTGGTGGATGCTTGCCGGTTGTTGACTTCGCCAGCCTACCATCTGCTGCGCCGCTGGCATGCCCTGCCGCCGTTGCCCTATTTGGGCCGCCAGTTGGCGTATATTCGGGATGACTCCAGCCTGATGTATGTGTGAACGGCGCGCTGCTACCGACAGCCGTAGCGAACCCATCGCCGTGGGCGAACGTCGTTGGCGCGAGGATGACGCGGAAACAAGTTTCCGTCCCGCTCCTGGAAATTGCGCGACGGGAAGGACAGGCAAGCGCACCGGCGATGTGGTTAGGTTGTGCACGCTGGCGAGACGCTGGGATAGTTAGGCCGCGCTTGACGCTTGCTTGGGGGTACATGACGAGGACGCCTCAATCTTGGCCGATCGGGAGGATGGACGATGGTATTCTGGAGCAGATTATGCATTTACCTTACGTGTGGGATTATGACATAGACGCAGCCCAGTTCGACGACATTCTGGCCGGGCGATTGACGCTGGGGCGGTTGAACCGGGATTGGGCGGCGGTGCGGCTATTGGAGTATGCGCCATACCCTGAGATTGTACGGGCGCTGGGGTATCGCGCGCTGCTGGAAGGGTGGCCGCGTTGGCGACAACGTATTCGTTCACAAAGCCGTAAGCGGGGTTTCGATTTCCTGGTATCCTGGTTGCCTGAGCATCACCCGGAGTTGTTGTAGTGATAGCCGTTGATCCTGGCTTCTATTTTGAAACACTATATCCTTTTCAGGATCGGGTTCTACACGCCATTACTGATCTGGATACCGGTTTCTATCTCAGTGGCGGCACAGCGGCCTCGCGCGGTTATCTGAATCACCGTTTCTCGGATGATCTGGCTTTGTTTGTGGATGACGATCCGCGTTTTGCATTGTGGGCAGCGCGGATTATCCAGACTTTATCAAGTCGGGCATCATGGCAGTGTGAGGTTCTGCTACAAGAAGAACGTTTTGTGCGATTGATGCTTGTCGAAGCCGGGATTCCGTTGAAAATTGAGTGTATCAACGACGTGCCCGCACGGGTAGGAGCAGTGCGTTTGCACTCGTTGTTGGGCCGTTTGGATAGTCCGGAAAACATCCTGGCGAACAAAATCACGGCGCTGATCGACCGTGAAGAGCCTAAAGATTTCGCGGACATTTGGGGATTCTGTTGTCAGATGCAGCTCTCGTTGTCTGATGCGATCACCGGAGCGCAAGGTAAGGCGGCGGGAGTCTTTCCGGTTGATTTGGCGCGGTTGCTGCTTTCCGCGACATCTGCCGATTGGGAGGCGGTGCGTTGGATCGCGCCACCGCCGGTAGAGCAGTTTCTGAGTGATTTGCAGCGTTTGGGCGAGAGGTTGATTCTGTTGTGAGGTTTCTTGCAGCATTCCTTACGCCTAAATAAGTTCCCATCCACATGCAGATCGCGCGGCGGGAGGGATGGGAAATCGCACCGGCGAGGGGGTGAGGCGGCGCACCTTGGCGAGGCGCTGGGCAGCGATAAGAACCTGGAAATTGGCGGAAGTGCAGCCAGGCGCGGAACAAGTGGGCTGGCAGATACCGGTGCGTGTGGAGAGTGCGAAGACAAGATACTGAGTGGGAACTCAAGGGAGGCCTGCATTTTGTTTAAAGTATGCGTTTTAGGATTGGGCTACATTGGTTTGCCTACAGCCAGCATGTTCGCTACGCACGGATTAGAGGTCGTTGGCGTAGATGTCAACCAGGCTGTAGTGAAGACGCTCAATGGCGGCGATATTCATATCGAAGAACCCGGCCTGAAGACGGTTGTGCAGGCGGCCATCAAGTCTGGGCGTCTGCGGGTGGCGGCTTCTCCTGAACCGGCGGACGCGTTTATCATCGCGGTGCCGACGCCGATTAACGCCGATAAGACTGCCGATATGCGCTATGTGATTTCGGCGGCGGAGGCGATTGTGCCCCACTTGCGCCAGGGAAACCTGGTGATCCTGGAATCCACTTCGCCGCCGCGCACCACGGTAGATTTGGTGCAGCCGATCCTGGAGCGTTCCGGTTTGCAGGCCGGACAAGACTTTCTGCTCGCTTATTCCCCGGAACGTGTGTTGCCAGGGCAGATTTTGCGCGAATTGGTCGAGAATTCCCGCGTCATCGGGGGAATTGATTGCGCCTCCGCTGAAGCTGGGCGCGATTTGTATGCGACGTTTGTGCAAGGTGAAATTGTGCTGACCGATGCGACGACAGCGGAAATGGTCAAACTGATGGAGAACACTTACCGAGACATCAATATCGCCATCGCCAATGAATTCGCCCGCCTTGCCGACCGGTTTGGTGTGAACGTTTGGGAGGCGATTGCGATTGCCAACCGCCATCCCCGGGTGAAAATTCTACAGCCTGGCCCTGGCGTGGGGGGGCATTGCATCAGCGTGGATCCGTGGTTCTTTGTGGAAGCGGCGCCGGATATTGCCAAATTAATCCATCAGGCGCGTTTAGTCAATGATGGGCAACCAGCGTATGTAGTGGCGCAACTGCGTGAGAAATTTGGAGAATTGCGTGGTAAAACCTTCGGCGCATTAGGGGTGACTTACAAGCCTGATGTAGACGATATACGTGAAAGTCCAGCCATTGAAGTGGTGCATCTACTGTATGAAGCCGGGGCTATTGTACGCATTTTTGATCCGTATGTGAAGAGCAACTATCAGCTTGCTGAATGGCTGGTGAATTCTGTTGAGGCCGCGGCGACTGCCGCAGACGGTCTCCTGTTACTGGTGCAACATCGTGAATTCCTTGCTTTGGATGTAGCGCGATTGGCGAGTGTAATGCGGCATCCCTTTGTCTTCGATAGTCGTAATGTGTTGAATCATCGGGCATGGCAAGCCGCCGGGTTTGATGTTATGGTGCTAGGTAATAGCAAAGCGCAGGACTTCTAAATGCTGAAAGTGCTCTCTATCTTCGGCACCCGTCCCGAAGCCATTAAAATGGCACCGGTGATCAAGGAACTGGCGCGTCATCCCGACCGGATCGTTTCACGGGTCTGCGTGACCGCGCAGCACCGCGAGATGCTGGATCAAGTCCTGAACCTGTTCGACATTGTCCCCGACTATGACCTTGACCTGATGCGCCCCAACCAATCGCTGGCCGCCCTGACGGCGCGCGTCTTCGCGGAGTTAGATGCTGTGATTGCGCAAGAACAACCGGACTGGGTGCTTGTGCAAGGCGATACGACGACGGTTATGGTCGCCAGCCTAGTCGCGTTCTACCATCGCGTGAAAGTGGGCCACGTAGAGGCTGGCTTGCGTACCTACGACAAATGGCAACCGTTCCCCGAGGAAATCAACCGCAAGGTGGCCGGTGTGGTGGCGGACCTGCATTTTGCCGCCACCGAAACCGCGAAGGCGAACCTGTTGCGCGAGGGGGTAGATTCTGCTGCAATCTATGTGACTGGCAACCCGGTGATTGACGCACTGAAAATGGTCGCCGAGATGCCCTACGATATGCAAGCCGGGCCGCTGGCCGGCATCCCCTGGGACAAACGTATCATCCTGGTGACGGCGCATCGGCGCGAGAATTTCGGCCAGCCGTTGGAAAACATCTGCACCGCGTTGCGTGAAATCGCCGAGTGTTATGTGCAGGATGTGCATCTTGTGTATCCTGTGCATCTGAATCCCAACGTTCAAGGCCCCGTCTACCGTCTGCTGAATGCCGTCTCTAATATTACCTTGTTGCCCCCTCTGGATTACTTGCCGATGGTCCATTTGATGAAACGCTGCACCTTGGTACTGACCGATTCTGGAGGCCTGCAAGAAGAAGCGCCAGGGCTGGGTAAACCGGTGTTGGTGTTGCGGGAGACGACAGAGCGTCCGGAAGCCGTGACCGCCGGAACGGCGCGATTGATAGGAACTGACGTTACACAGATTGTAACCTGGGCGCAACGGCTGTTGGACAGTCCCGCCGAATATGATACGATGGCGCGGGCGGTGAATCCGTTTGGGGATGGAAAAGCAGCAATGCGGATTGTGGATACTCTGTTGAGAGGTGTAAACGTTGAAGCAAGTATTGATTAAACAAGGGAAAGCGGTTGTGGCTGACGTTCCGGCGCCGGTTTTAGGCAAGGGACAGGTTCTCGTCGAAGTTGCCTATTCCTTGATTAGCACCGGTACCGAACTGAGTGGCGTCGAAAGTTCTGGGAAGTCATTGGTGCAAAAGGTGCTAGAACAGCCAGAGCGTATCCAAAAAGTGCTCGATTCTTTGCGCGCGCAGGGTATTCAAAAAACGGTTGCTAAGGTGCGGCAGAAAGTGGAGCAAACAAGTCCCACGGGGTATTCTTGTTCAGGGGTTGTACTCCAAGTGAGTGAAGATGTAACCGACATACATCCCGGAGAGTATGTGGCCTGCGCCGGCGCGGGGATTGCCAATCACGCTGAAATTGTTCTGGTACCGCGTAACTTGGTCGTAAAAGTTCCCGAAGGGTGTAACCTGAAGGATGCTGCCTCAGTCACGTTGGGAGCGATTGCTATGCAAGGCGTGCGCCGCGCCGATCCGCGCCTGGGGGAAATTGTCGTTGTGATCGGCCTGGGCCTGCTGGGGCAAATCACCGTCCAGTTGCTCAAGGCGGCTGGTTGCCGAGTGGTTGGGTTTGATCTGGATGCGCGACGGGGCGAAATCGCTAAACGGCTGGGCGCGGATTACGTGTGGAATCCTATGGAGGCGAATGTCGAAACCGAGATTCGCCACTTGACCGGCGACCACGGTGTGGATGCCACGATTATCACAGCGGCTTCGGAGAGCGATGCGATTGTACAACAAGCGATGAACATCACCCGCAAAAAAGGACGGGTGGTGGTGGTGGGCGCGGTGGGCCTGGGGCTTAAACGATCACCTTTCTATGAAAAGGAAATTGATTTCTTGATTTCGTGTTCGTATGGCCCAGGGCGCTATGATGAAGGGTATGAGCAAAAAGGGGTTGATTATCCCTACGCCTATGTGCGTTGGACCGAGAATCGTAATATGCAGGAATACCTGCGCTTGATTGCTGCGGGGAAGGTGACGCCTGGCGCGATTGTGGAACGCGAGTATCCGATTGACCAGGCGCAACAAGCATATCAAGAATTACAGACGGCCGCCGAGAAGCCTTTGGGTGTGCTGTTAGCCTATCCTTCCGGCGCGGCGCGCCCACAAGATGAAAAGTTGGCTACGAAGGTCATCTTTGCGCACAAGCCGGCGAGCGGCAAAATCAATGTGGCCTTGATTGGGGCCGGGGGATTTGCCAAAGGGATGCATCTGCCCAATCTACAAAAACTCTCCGACTTGTATCACTTGCGCGCAGTGGTGGATATTGTGGGCAGTAACGCGAAGGCCACGGCCGAACAATTTGGGGCGGATTACGCTTCGACCAGTTACGAGGATGTGTTAGCCGACGATAGCGTGGATATGGTGATGATCACCACGCGCCATAATACGCATGCACAGATCGCAATGGCGGCGGCCAAAGCCGGCAAAGCGATTTTTGTGGAAAAGCCGATGGCGACCAACCCGGAAGAGTTGGATGAGTTGGTGGCTGTCCTGGAGGAAACGCAAGTGCCTTTTATGGTGGGATTTAATCGCCGATTTTCTCCGGCCGCGCGGCGAGCTAAAGAGATTATTGCGGAGCGACAGAATCCCCTGATGATCTTCTACCGGATGAACGCAGGGTATCTGCCGCCAGACCATTGGACGCAGACCGAGGAAGGCGGTGGGCGTATTATCGGCGAGGGCTGCCATATTTTTGATTTGTTCCAATACTTTGTCGGCGCGCCGGTGGCAGAGGTAAACGCCGCCGCAATTACCCCCCAAACGGAACACATTCTGGCCGGGGACAATGTATCGGTGACGTTGCGTTATGAGGATGGCTCGGTAGCGACGTTACTTTATACGGCGTTAGGATCACCTGATTTCGGCAAGGAGTATATGGAGCTGTATGTTGATGGTAAGGTGTTGGTGTTGGATGATTACCGGTCTTTACGGGTATATGGCACTAAGGCAAAGGGATGGATGGCATCGGTGCAGGATAAGGGACATCAAGAAGAATTGTATGTTTTTGCTCGCTATGTACGAGGTGAAATAACAGAACCGATTCTATTATTCGAATTACTTTCTTCGACTAAATTAAGCTTCATTTTCTAGGTCAATGATAATGATGGGGAAAGGTGAATCTCCGGGAGCCCAATCTCTGACTTGTGTTGCTCTGGTTGGGACATATCCACCGCCAATAGGCGGGGTATCTATACATATTAAGCGGCTGAAAAGCAAATTGGACAATGTTGGGATTTGTTGTACTGTCTACGATTTAGGCACAACTCAATTTAAGACTACAGGGGTGATTCCAGTTCCCAATATATGTTCTTGGGTATTGAAATGTTTGTTCTTTTCTTCGGGTAAATCTATTGTTCATTATCATGGGGCGAGTTGGAAGCAACGCGCTGCATTGGTATTGTTGCTCAAGTTGTGTAACGTTAGAACAGTTTTTACTTTTCATAGTTTGCGAGAAGAGATAAAGGATGCTGGGCTTTTAACCAGGTTTTGTATAAATTTTGTATTGCGTTATGGCGATTATTTCATCGTGGTAGGGCCTCACATTCGCGATAAATTGCTAAACTGGGGGGCTTTGCAAGAAAAAGTCAGTATCATTCCGGCTTTTATTTCCCCCATTGATGATGAACTGGATAGTGTTCGGCTCCCTGGCTTTTTTCATCAAATTCGCAAAAGGCATAAGTTTTTGATAACGGCGAACGCCTTTAGGATTTCGTTCCACAACGGTGTAGATCTGTACGGCATTGATCTCTCAATTGAGTTGATGAAACGGCTTAGAGAAAGTGGATTCAGTGATGTGGGTTTTGTTTATGTGATACCGGATGTGGGTGATTATGCATACTATGAGCGAATGTTGAAGTTGGTGAGAGAATATCAGCTTGAAGAATGCTTTCACTTTTATACACAACCTGTACCTTATGCAGCTGTGATTAAGTTGTGCGATTTGTTCATACGACCTACAAATACTGATGGGGATGCTTTGTCGGTTAGGGAGTCACTGATGATTGGGCGGCCAGTAATCGCTAGTGATGTATGCCTCAGGCCGGACGGCACTATTCTATTTCAATCAAGAGACATCAAAACTCTATATGAGCGTACCTGTGAAGTAATCTCAAATTACAATCATTATATTGATGTGCTGGCGGGTATTTCCCAAGATGATTACGGAAGAAAGATTTTAGATATTTACAGGAGTCTGTTACAGCATTGATATGCGGGCAGCATTGATTATTGGAGTTAAGGATGATATTGCATTTATCCGATAAAGCAATTGAGAATATCATATTTCGCCGGGATCGCATAGTTGAGATTTGCAAAGAGAAAATTGTACTGCATTTAGGCTTTGTTCAACATGAAGAGTACGAAAAGAGAATCAGAGAAGACACTTGGCTGCACTCGAAGATAGTAGATGTAGCTAAGCGGGTTGTTGGTGTAGATTATTTGCCGAAGCTTGTTGAGCAGATCAGAATGAGTTCTGGATATGAAGTATATGTGGGCGACGTTATGCGATTAACTGATTTGCCTATCAACGAGACTTTCGACGTTATAGTTTGTGGAGAGTTGATCGAACATATAGAGAACCCTGGGGTCATGCTAGAGGGTATTAAACGATTCTGTCATCAGCATACCTTGGTTGTCTTTACAACTCCTAATCCTTGGGCTCGTCACCGTATTCGTCTAATTTATAAAGGGATTTTGGAACAAGAATGGTTGAATTCAGAACATGTAATGTGGTTTTCTTTTCAGACGCTTAAACAATTACTAGACAGAAAGGGCTATCGTTGCATTACCAATGATTACTATTATGCTCAAACTAGGGGAGATTTGCTAGAAAACACCTCTGGCTTGCTTGGGCAATTACGGTTACTTAGGCGGATCGTGAGGCTAAAAAGAACTCCGAAATGGCAATTCGATGGATTGTTTTTTGTGGCCTCTCCTGTTGATGTGCTACAGACTAATGCTTAACTCGCTTAAACATAGAATTATTGGTTTATTAGTCTTCGTCGAGGGAAAGGGCTTTTTTGACCTGTTATTGGTCAACTTTCTCACGCAGTTCCTGGGGTTTGGCAGTATTTTACTGGTAGCCAAGTTCCTGACCCCGGTGGAGTTGGGTGAAGTAAAGATATTACAGTCTTACACGGCCATTTTCGTAATTTGGGCTGGTTTTGGGTTTAATGCCGCCGTACTTAAAGTATGCGCCGAAAACCGCCCGGATCCAGTAAAAGCCGGCATCCTCCGTCTGGCAGTAAGTCGCGCCGGTATTGCGACTACTATCACTTTGTTGTTAGTCATTATCCTGGCTTTAAATGGGGTAACTACATCCTCCTCACACCTCTCCCTATGGTTGATCGTAATGGCTTGCTCTATACCCCTACAAGTGTTGACCGGTATTTTTATTGTTTTCCTGCAAGCGCAAAAAAAGATCAAAGAAATGGCGCGTTCACAAGCCATCGTCAAAGTGCAATCTGTGGGGCTGATTGTGGTTAGTACCTGGCTCTGGGGTTTTAAGGGGTTTATATTTGCTACCGTAGCTGCCTATGCGTTGGGATTGTGGCCGTTTCTGCGCCAGATCGGGCTAAAGTTTTTGACTACTCCCCTTGAGCAGAAGCCTGCACATTTTATGCAATATGCGTTCTTTAGTGTTTTGGCCAACGGGGTAAGCCAGTTGGGACAATATGGCGATGTGTTTATCCTGGATCATTTTTCTGCTAACCGTGAGGCAATTGGCTATTATTCGTTGGCGCTTATCTTTATAACCGCGGCCAGTCAGGTAACAGGTACAGTGCAATCTATTACTACTCCCTATTTCAGTGAGCATGCGCAAGACAAAGTCTGGTTTCGTCGCCAATTGATTCTTAATCAAGGTCGAATGGCCTTGCTCAGTGTGGCGGTGGCGATTGGCGTATACATTTTTGCAGCGATTTTGGTGCCGTTGTTCTATGGACCGGATTATGCTTCAACCCTCATCTATTTAGCAATTTTGCTGATCAAGTATGTCATCTGGTCTTCATGCGCGGTGATAGGAGTATCTTTGCTCGGTCTGGGTCTTATGCGCTATAATTTTGTGGTAGTTGCAATTACCACTCCCATAGGGTTAACGCTTTCTTATTTATTCTTGCGGCAGTTTGGTGTTATTGGAGTCGCATGGGCGCAGGTCGGAGTATCCATCGCACAGTTCTTGTTAGTGCTTGGTGCAATTCGGTTAGCAATGCAAAGAGCTTTTGGTATCGTGACTCACGAACAGCAAGATGGCTTTGTTGCCGTAAGGATTGAGTGATGCTCTGGCACGGACGTATGGGAAAAATTCTATCTTTCCCCCCGCGTGTTATATGGCGCAAGGTATGTAACAAAATAAAGAGTTCCATAAAGCGGGGCACGGGGCGACTTTATGCGCGCCGATTGAGAACGGGAATCTCCGATGCGACCTTTCTACGGGCATTGGATAATCGTTTTTCCACGACGCAGGATTTTCTTGACCATCTGAAAACAGAGGTCACCCCCAGGTTTTTTCTGGATGCAACTTTGTGCCAGAGTTTTGTTGCCACTATGGAGAAAACTTGCCCTGGCGTTACTGCATTTGCCATTTCTGCCGCCGATCGGGTTTGTGAGCACGTTTTCGATCTGCTGGGATCAGGCCCTACATACCTCGGTGATGAAATAGATTGGCATATAGATTTTAAGACGGGACACCGCTTTGAGCCACAACGGTACTATGCTGATATCCGCCCTGCATATTACCCGGGTGGCTATGATATTAAAGTCCCGTGGGAACTGAGCCGTTGCCAGCATTTCGCTTGGTTGGGGCAGGCTTATTTGTTTACTGAAGATGAAAAATATGCTCGCGAGTTTGTGATGCAGGTGAGAGATTGGGTTACCAGAAATCCATGGCCTTGGGGTGTTAACTGGGCCTGTACAATGGATGTAGCGATACGAGCTGTAAACTGGCTGTGGGGCTACCATTTTTTTCAAGACTCGCCAAGTCTGTCGGATGAATTCCGTTTGATTTTTTACAAGAGCCTGTTGGTCCACGGGCGGCATATTTTCCGTAATCTGGAGAATCAGGGCGATTTCACCGGCAACCATTATCTCTCTGATCTGGTGGGATTACTATATTTGGGTATACTTTGTCCGGAATTCAAGGAAGCACGCCGTTGGCGGGAGTTTGGACTCCAGGAACTGGAACAGGAGATGTTCAAACAGGTATACCCTGATGGCGTAGATTTTGAGGCTTCGACAAGTTACCATCGGCTGGTCACGGAGTTGTTCCTGTCGGCCACAATACTGGCGCAGTTGAATGGTCACACCTTTAGCCCGGCATATATGGAACGTTTGGAAAAGATGGTAGAATTCGTGATGTACATCACCAAGCCCGATGGGACATCCCCACTCATCGGAGATAACGACAACGGACGGCTGCACCGGCTCAAGGTATGGGATCCGCCGGAGCGGGAGTGGGTGGATTACCGTTATCTGCTGGCGATTGGCGCGGTGCTTTTTGAGCGGGAAGATTTTGCGCAGGCCGCCGGGGATCAATGGGAGGAAGCGATTTGGCTGTTGGGTGATAAGGTAGTAGCTTTTATGCAGTGTGTAGGAAGTAGGAATTTGTCCCCCTTGTGTTTAGAATCAAGAGCTTTTCCTGATGCTGGGTTGTATGTTATGCGTCACAAGGATGCTTACCTGGCTGTGAGTGCAGGGCCGGTAGGGCAAAATGGCAATGGTGGACATGCGCATAACGATGCGCTTAGTTTTGAATTGTTTGTCAATGGGCAAACCTACATTATGGACCCCGGTATGTATGTGTACACAGCCGATTACCAAGCACGAAATCAGTTCAGAAGCACTGCCTTTCATAATACGGTGCTGGTAGATGGGCAAGAGCAGAACCCTCTCTCAACTGCACAGCGGGATATTTTCCGGCTTCCAGACGCCACGCATTCCCAGGTGACGCGTTGGATCAACAAGAATGAATACACACTGTTTGCCGGGGAACATCGTGGATACGCGCGATTGCGGTTTGCTATAATTCACAGACGGATTGTTTACTTTGATAAACTTTCATCTATTTGGATTATTCATGATCTGTTATCAGGTCAAGTGTATCCTCAGGCTACCACTTACTTTCATTTTGCGCCTGGTCTTTCTGTTCAATGGGTTACTGAGTCTGATGAGAAACAATATCTTCAAGTTGTGCGGGACGAAAATAAGATTTGTGTTGCGGTACTGGGATCCCATTCACCTGTACCCGTAATAAGCACAAGTGTTGTTTCGCCTGGGTACGGGAAGCAGGAGTCTGCTCAGGTTGCAAAGTGGGCATGGGATGAAGAGAGCCAAGAATTACTCTTGGCAATAACAACCAGTTTAGATGAAGCTGAACAGGTTGCAACAGCCTGTCATCGCTATTATGAGGCATATCAGTATGTGGAGATGTGACAGCCAATGGGAACACAAACTCAGACGCTGTTTGTTGAGCGGTACAATGCTGTTTGTCTTAAGTTTACTGATTGTGACACAAGTTACGGTTGTTCGAGCAACATTAGCCCGGAATATTGGCGCGGTGCAGTTAATCAGTGACTATGCTCCGGATCATCTAGATCGCGCTGAAAGATGGTTAACCTATTCATCGGCTCTATCGAATGTCCCTGCCTCCTATAGACTGTTGGGGAAGATCCAGCAGGCTAAAGGAGATATTGCCGGTGCAATGCAGATATGGCGTAATGCAGGTCTTACTACGTTTGCTATAGATGTGGCGTTGCATGAATTGGCACAAGCTGATCCGATAGATGCAGGAGTATGGAAACAGGAAATCTTGATATCCATTTCTAGACCGCTTGAATGGCAGAGACTAGGGTTGGCTCTTGAAACCAGAGGAGATTACATTCAGGCAGTAAATGCTTATCAACAGGCGCTTGCGCTTTTGGTTTTGGATACGAATCAGGCAAGTCTGTCAGAACTCTATTACAGTCTGGCTAATCTCTATGAGACCCAACTAGGTGATTTGCCCTGCGCCGTTGAAGCCTATTCGATGGCTGGAGAAGTGGATGATTTCCAGAACCCATGGCACCGTATGTTAAGTCATCAGAAGTTGGCCATACTGTTAATGGGAAAAGATAATGAACGCGCGGTGGTTGAGGCGCACCGTGCTGTCGAACTGATGCCGGAGTCCTCGATGGGACATTCCATTTTGGGGTTAGCGCTCTATGCGGCTTACGGCGATCTTGATCAGGCAGAACAAGAAATCCGTATCGCTATTGACCTTGATCCACAGAGCGTTTGGCCGTGGATGCACCTTGGGCAATTGTATTTTCAAGCCCAGAAGTATGAATTATCTGTTGCCGCTTATCTGAAAGCAACAGAACTGAACCCGGAACTTGAGGAAGCGCGTGACATGGTTGTATTTATTCGCAAAACCTATCTGGAAAAATAAACTAAACTCTCGCTATGTTCAATTCTAACGTTCTGACCACTCGTCCTTCAAAAGTGCTCTCCGGCATCCGGATTAGCCGGATGGCTACGCGCCCGTCTTTTGTCATTGGCTTTGGCTTGCTACTTGTGGCAATCAGCCTGACTACGGGGCGATTTGCTTATTTGCTGATTGCGCTGGTGGTGGTGGTGATGACTATGCTGTTAGCTGGTTCTGCTTTTACAGCCGGGGTATTTTGGATTTTGGGCTTGAGTACCATAACCGGCTTTTTTCAGCGATTGATATTATACAAGACTGGACAATCTTCGCCGTCGGACTATGTTCGGTTTGCGTTGGAGATTAGCATCTCGTTGTATCTGATTTTGATCGCTGTCCGCCGGCTCAAACGATCTGGGATAACATCGAGAATACATGTAAAGTGGCTGGATGTCGTTGTGAGTCTTTATCTGCTTCTATCTACGATTTATGTGTTTAATCTTTTTTATGTAGAGCAACTTTTAATAACAATATACGGGTGGCGTTGGGTCTGCATCCCGATCTTTATGTACTACATAGGACGCACCATTGGCTCTAAACCAGGTGTCATGGACCGAATCAACAAATACATTATTGTGTTGTTGCTATTGCAAGCCGGCTATGGTGCGTATCAGGCTGTGGTGGGATATCCGGACTTTGAACAACCTTGGATTAATCAACGTGCGGCAATGCAAAGGTATGCTAGTGTGGAGGATAGCATGTTCATTGCCGGAAAAGCTCGCATCCCGGCTTTGACAGAGGGACATACAAGCAGTGGGTTCTTGATCCCTGTTTTGTTTCTTTGGCTTCTGTATTTACCAGGTAATTTACTCTCTAAACGATGGCGATTTGTGCGACGTCTAGCCTTGATCTGTGGTTTGCTTTTTTTGATCTTTTCTAACGAACGTTCGGCTGTCGGGATGGTTGCCATCGGCATTGGAACGGTGTTTTTTCTTCGTTCCAGGAAGAAACTCGGGTTCGGTGTTTTTCTTGTCGCAGTTCCTGCCCTTGTGTTATTCATTTTTATGGCCAGTCAGATAGATCCATCAAAGATACCCTGGAGCGAAGATACTATCGTGCTCAGACGGCTGTTGGAACTGCTGAATCCATTCAAATCTGGCACATTAGCCGGGCGGATCAATGTCTACTGGCCAGTCTATTGGAGGTTTTTTCTGGCGAATCCGTTGGGATATGGGGTGGGTTCATTTCATGCTACAAGCGCAACCCAGACGTCTGAATGGGGACGTTCACCTCATAACATGTATCTGCAGGTTTTGCTTGAAACCGGTGTGATAGGATTGTTTATTTTCATCGCGGTTCTGGCTTTCTATTTCAAGTATCTCTACAATTATAACAAGATGCGCCTTGATGTAGATCAAAGAACTGTTGTGTATAGTTCGGCGGCAATGTATATAGCGTTTTTGGCGATTGGTATGGCGAATCAACCAATCGAGACTTTCCCTTTGGCGATTCACTTTTGGTTCTTAATGGGTTTGGTAACATCGTATATAGCTAAAAAAGTTGCAGAGCGTAGACGTGATTTCGTGGAGCTTACAGTCGGCCAGGCTGGAGAGTCTTTGGTATGAAGCGCGTGATAGTGCTTGATTACTTTCCATGGGAGGGGGCCATTCATGTAGGAAACCATGCCTATATTACACGGCTGCTGCAAGATGGGGCTAAGGTGCTTTATATTTCAATGCCATATAACCTTTGGCGTATACTCCGAAAGCGTTTTGACGATCAGGACCTGTACCATAATTGGAAAAGTGGGCCAAGGAAGGTTGTGGAAAATCTTTGGTCTTTTACTCCTCTTGCCCTTCTACCCTATGTTGACTTGTTTCCCTTTAACAGCACGTGGGTTGGCAAAAACTTTCATCATTTTACCATTCCCAATTTTATGGGGACTGTCAGAAAGTTGGGGTTTGAAAAGCCAGATTTGGTTTGGCTTGCCAATATCCGTATGGGAGGTTTGGTAGACTATCTTAACCCCAAGAAGGTCGTATTTAGATTGTCAGATAATCCCTGGGCATTCTCGGGAGAACCAGCTTCGAGTAAGGTTTTCTTTGAGGATGTAATTCGTTCACACACCACAATTGCTACAGCGTATAAACTCTTTCAAGAAGCAAGCAGGTTCTCTGAAAATGTTTACTACATTCCAAATGGTTATGAGCCAGAAACTATCCTCTCTGGTTATCATCTCCCAGAACCAGAAGATATGGCCGATATTCCCCACCCTAGAGCGGTCTACGTAGGGGTGATCTCTCACTGGTTCGATCTAGAAATGCTGTGCCAAGCAGCCACACTAAGAACCGATTGGCACTTTATATTAGTAGGACCTGCCCAGGAAAACTTCTTAGATATGACTGTATTCCATAAATTATGCAGTTTTCCAAATGTTTACTATCTTGGAATGAAGAGAAAAGAGATGGTTGGAGCTTATCTACGCTACTGTGATGTGGGCATCATTCCCTTTGTAAAAGATGAGCTTACTGAAACCATCAATCCGATCAAGCTCTACGAATATGCGGCGTGTGGTCTGAGCATCGTCTCTAGAAACCTGGATGAGGTGCGTCGAATTAGCGAGAATGTGGAATTGTATGACGATATAGTCGGTTTTGGCAGAGGATTGGATCAAGCCTTACATAAAAGGGATGCCGATGCTCAACAGCAGTGGGCATCGCAAAGGACCTGGGATGCCCGTTATACTCAGGTGAAGAATATATTGGGCTGGTGAACACAGTATACCTACAAGTATAGGATACTTGCCTACTCACTTTACCCGCACATGTCTTGAAGGGTTAGCCTGTGAAAAAAATAAACATTTTGTATGTTCATCCAAGCGATGAGTTATATGGGGCTGACAGGATTCTCCTTCAACTGGTCGAGCGGTTGGATAAGCAACGTTTCTATCCTATCGTTGTTTTGCCAAAAGATATAGAATATGATGGATTACTGAGTGAAGCGTTGAGTGAACACAAAATCAAATTTCTTCATCTAAACTTGGCTGTTTTGCGGCGGCGATATTTTACTCTCTCTGGCATTCTATTATACATTTTTCGGTTGGTGGTATCTACAATGGCCCTTGTACGCGTCATTCAACGCGAAGAGATTGATATTGTGCATAGCAATACATTAGCCATTATTCCAGGTGCACTGGCGGCTCTGTTGACCGGCAAGCCTCATGTTTGGCATGTTCACGAGATTATTACCCGACCTCGTTTTCTCTGGCGATTGACTGCTTGGCTCTCATCTCGCCTATCGGAAAAAGTCGTGGCTGTGTCGGAAGCAACTCGTTACCATTTGTGCAAGGGGGACCGCCAAAATGAGGAAAAGACAGTAGTAATTCATAATGGTATTGACGGCAGTAGATTTGGAAGCGGCATTGGATCAGGACAAAAAATTCGGAGAGAATGGGGAATTTCGGACAAATCGCTCTTGGTTGGGATGCTAGGGCGCTTCAGTGATTGGAAAGGACAAGATTATTTCTTAAAAGTTGCCAGCTTAGTGTCTAACAACCATCCAGATACTCGCTTCGCATTGGTCGGAGGAACTGTTCCAGGAGAAGAAGATGTTGTGGGTAGATTAAAGTCTTTGGCAGTTAGCCTCAACCTATCTTCATTGGTCATATTTGACGAGTTCCGTTCCGATGTTCCCGCTATATTAGATGCATATGATGTTTTTGTTTTACCCTCAACTCGACCGGATCCGTTTCCTACCGTTATATTGGAAGCTATGGCCACGGGGAAACCTATCGTAGCTAATGCCCACGGTGGTAGTGTTGAGATGATAGAACATCAGATAACTGGTTTCCTCGTGGATCCCACTCGGCCTGAGGAAATGGCCTCAGCAATTGAGTGTTTACTGAAAGATCCAATTAGACGACGAGAGATGGGTAGGCAAGGATGTGAACGCTTGATTAATCACTTCTCACTAGATGCGTTTGTTGATAAGTGGACTAGTCTCTATGAAAGTCTTGCTTCTCAATACAAGGACTGACCGCTTATGCGCATTGCCCTCCTCGGTACTCGCGGCATTCCTGCCAGCTACAGTGGCTTTGAAACCTGTGTCGAGCAATTGGGCCAGCGGTTAGTAGAACGAGGTCATCAAGTCACCGTCTATTGTCGCTCCCATCACATCAAATACACAGAACCCTATTACAAAGGGATGCGTCTTATTAAACATGCGACCATTGCCAACAAGTATTTGGATACGATGGTCCATTCGTTTATATCCTCTCTCCACGCGTTGATGCAGCGCTACGATGTGGCGCTCTACTTTATTGCTGGCAATAGTCCTGTAGCCTGGATTCCGCGTTTGGTAGGCACAAAAACGATCCTCAATGTAGATGGACTGGATTGGAAGCGCGAAAAATGGCCAACGCTAGCCAAGAAATACATCCAATTCGCCGAGTTCTTAGCTACTAAACTCCCCACAATGTATATCACGGATTCAAAGGTTGTGCAAAGTTATTATCAGGATCGCTTCAGTAGCAAACCGCCTTACATTCCCTATGGTTCTGAAGTGGATATATTGCCTGCTGGAGAAACGCTCGCTCAATTCGGACTGAAGCCGCGCCGCTACATTCTTTTTGTGGGCCGTCTCGTACCGGAAAACTGCGCCCATCATCTGGTAGAGGCGTTTCGTGGTTTGGATACGGATCTGAAGTGTGTTATTGTGGGCGATGCAGCTTACGCGGAAGATTACCGCGCCGTGCTTAAATCTGGTGCGACGAATGATCCCCGGATTGTTTTTACTGGCTATGTTTTTGGCAAAGGGTATCAGGAATTAGGCTCTAATGCCTATATATTTGTCGAAACATCAGGCGTTGGCGGTACGCATCCGGCGTTAGTAGAGGCTATGGCTTTCGGCAATTGTGTTATTACACACAACACGCCTGAGAACATGGAAACAATTGGTGAAGCCGGCTTTGCTTACGATGGGAAACGGGGTGCTGAGAGTTTACGAGCCGTTCTGGAAGAGCTTTTGAAGAACCCTCAGCAGGTTGAGATTTACCGTCAGAAGGCGCAACACCGCGCGCATACCGTGTATTCGTGGGAGAAAGTAACCGATGCGTATGAACGGCTATGTTACCAGTTAACCGGCATTCCTTTGCCAGAGCGATTGGTGGATACTGAAAGGTTCTATGACTGAGAAATATCAACGTTTGGCGCAATTTGCTCTCCAGGAAACCGCTGTCGCCGGAATCTTGCGAAGTTTTCATACGTATCAGATCCCGGTGATTGCTTTGAAAGGACTGGCATTGCTAGACCGTTTATATCCACAGCCGGGCCAACGTTCGATGTATGATGTGGATTTATTGGTACATCAGACCGATTTAGTGCGCGCCGAAAGCATCCTGCAATCCTCAGGCTATAGCTTCTCGAACGAAGGTTTGGCGCTAAGTTCCGCATTTCAGCGGGAGTTTATGAGCGAAGTTGTATATCGTGAGGGAGCTATGGTAGTGGAATTGCATCAACATCTTGTTGCGATGTCCTGGTTCCGCGCCACCACCGCCTTCGACCTCGACGGCCTCTGGGCGCGCGCCGTCCCCGCTGAAATCGCCGGCGCGCCCGCGCTGCGCCTCTGCCCGGAAGACGAAGTCATCCACCTGTGCTACCACACTGCCGTCCACCACGGCCTGGCGCATCCGCACGGCTACCGCGACATCCTCGGCGTGCTGCGCGTGGAGCGCGACACCCTCGACTGGCCCACCCTGGCAGAACGTGCTCGCGCCTGGCGGGTCAGTATCGCGGTGTGGGCGGCGCTCAAGGTGGCAAGGGACAGGATGCAGGAGGCAGGAAGCAAGAGGCAGGATGCAAGAGGCAAGAATCATGAATCAAGAATCATGAATCAAGGGGCAGGAAACGAGCATCAAGTAACTGGTAACTCGCAACTCGTAACTCGCGACTCGCAATTCGCAACTCGTAACTCGCATCACGAAGAGGAGTTGATCCCTGAAGCGGCGCTTGATGCGTTGCGGGTTCCGCGCTGGCGGCAGCGGCTCTTGCGGCCGTTTGTGCGGCGGGCGATGAGTGGGGAGGCGGCGCTGGTCTCCGGGACGATGCGATTTTTGGGTGTGCTGCTCGTGGATCGCGTGCGCGACCTGCCCGGCGTGGTGCTGCGCGGGCTGTTCCCCGGCCGACGCTGGCTGCAACTGCGCTATGATCTTTCCCCCCGGCAAGCCTTCTGGCGGCAGTTTACCTATCCCCTCCAAGTCCTCGCGCGTGGCATCGGCGTACTGCTACGCTCCGTAATTCGCCATTCGTAATGGGTGCATTTCAATTCGGGGGCGAAAGCCAGATGAGCGTTTGATTTAACCGCAGAGTTCGCTGAGAACGCAGAGAATTTTCTGGCAACTCTGCGGACACTGCGTGCTCTGCGGTGCAATTTGAGAAAAGTCGCCCCCATTCTGAAATGCACCCTTCGTAATTCGCCATTCTCTCATTCCTAAAACTTGTGCTACAATGAAAGCAATCAGATACACAAGTTCAGGAGTACACGATGTCAGCACAAACATTAACACTAGAGGCCATCAAAGGCATCTCTGTGGAAGCCCTGTTTGCCAGGGTTCTGCAAGAGCGCCAAACTTTGACGATCCGGGTAACAAATGATCAGGCAGTCGTCATTGCCCCTCAGGAAGAACTAAAACCACTTCCCGTGCTTGATGGATATATTCCTCAAGGGTGGAAGGACGCCATTTATGACATCGGGTGAGACGGTCCTGTTTGACGCCGGGCTTTTCATTGCCGCGCTATTATCTGGTGATCCGCGTCACGCAGAGGCTTATCCGTTGGTCGAGGCCGCACGACGCGGAACTTTGACCGTCTGTACCACAGTTGGCATCTTGAGTGAAGTCTATGCGGCGTTGACCTGGGAGAAAGCGATGCCGCCGCATGCGCCAACGCGCGCTGCCGAAGTCGTTCGTCTATTGGTTGAAGCTCCTTCGGCTATCCAGGTTTTGCCGACTGGCATTGAAGCCGGGTTGCTTATGCTCGATCTGGTCGCTGAACACAAGCTAACGGCTCGTCGCGTTCACGATGCCCGGCACGCGGCGATGGCTTTAGTTGCGGGTGTAGCGCGCGTGTACTCGTATGATGTGACCGATTGGCGTGTTTTTGCGTCCAACGGAATAACGGTGATTGGCCCGGAATCCGTAATGCGTTAACCCTTTATGATATGGGACGGCGCAACTCGGCTGTTCCCCGGCCGGCGCTGGTTGCACCTTTGTTCCGTCCTTTCCCCCTGCCAGGCTTTCTGGCGACAGTTCGCCTATCCCCTGCAAGTCCTTGCGCGCGGCCTCGGCGCGCTTCTATGCGCCGTAATTCATTATTCGTAATTCGCCATTCTCCTGCATTTGGTTTCCCATAAGGCGTGTGTTATAATGGAGATATGAATTTTCTATTTTGATAAGGCTGGTATTTCGCTATAAACCGATGAAGTGGGCCAGTAAGGAGGCGTTATGTCATTGACGATTGCTCTTGAAATACCGCGTGATGTGCTTCACACCACACGAATGCGTCCAGAAGAACTCAAATGCGAACTTGCTTTGTCGCTCTTTCAGCAAGGAAAGCTCTCGTTTGGCAAAGCGCGGGAGATGGTTGGGATGACCGTATGGGCTTTTCAACAACTGCTGGGGAGCCGAGGAATTCCAGTACATTATGATCTGAATGACTATGAAGATGATTTGGCAACTCTGCAGGAGCTAGGCCGCTTATGAGCATCGTGAGCAATGCCTCGCCGTTGATTAACCTGGCGCGGATTGGCCAGTTGGCGTTGTTACGCGAGTTATACGGTGAGATTCATATTCCTGATGCTGTGTGGCAGGAAGTCGTCATTGCCGGCGCCGGCCTACCCGGAGCGGAGTTGGTTGCAGACGCTGTATGGATCAAGAGACATCGCGTGTCGAACTCGACCCTGGTACGGGCTTTGCGACAGGACCTCGACGCCGGAGAGTCTGAGGCGATTGCCTTAGCGTTAGAATTGGAAGCTGAGTTGCTGTTAATGGATGAGGGATTAGGTCGCGAAACAGCTAGACATTTGGGGTTGCGTTTCATTGGAATCATCGGTGTGCTCACTGAGGCCAAGCACACGGGCCGTATCAATGCCCTTAAACCGTATCTGGATGCCTTACGTGAGGTGGCTGGTTTCCGGGTGCATCAGATGCTCTATGTGCGGGTGTTGCAAGATGCGGGTGAGTTTTAGGTAAATCGTTGCCTCACGTTGGTGTGGCCTGTTCCCCGGCCGGCGCTGGGTGCACCTTTGCTCCGCCCTTTCCCCCCGCCAGGCTTTCTGGCGACAGTTCGCCTATCCCCTGCAAGTCCTTGCGCGCGGCCTCGGCGCGCTTCTATGCGCCCTATTTTATTATTCGTAATTCGCCATTCACCATTTGCACCCTCCCCCGTGTGTGCTAAAATACCTGTGGCCTTACATCGCTTTTGACTGCCGGCCACCACCCGACTATTTGACTATCCGACTATCGACTAAGAGAGGAAACTGATGCTTAAGCGGTTCACGCTGAAATATGTGCTTGTGGCGCTCTTGCTCGATGTTGTGTGTGTCATCGTCGCGTTGCGTTTGGGGACCTATCTGCGTGTGACGCTGCCCTATGGCCTGGTCCAGTTCAACCCTCTTTATCCAGAAGGCTTGCCGCAGACGCCGTTCTACTACATGGCAACGGTGTTGTGGGTCTTAGTGGCTCTGACTGCCTCGCTGTACGATCCCCGCAAGAACTACAAAGCGATAGATGAATTTCAGACTCTGACCATCACGCTGGGCGTGTTCTGGCTGGCCGTCGCGGGTGTGCTCTACTTTTCCTTCCGCGATACCTCCCGCGTGTTGATTCTATACGCAGTGGGCGTCGACAGCGTGGCGGCGGTGCTGTGGCGCGTAGTCGTGCGCATCGTTTTCCGTGTGCAGCAACGCCGTCTGGCCGGGGAGACGCGTGTGCTCATCGTGGGGGCGGGGTCGGTGGGCCATCGTGTGGCCGAAATGATCGAGAGCTACGACTGGACGGGATTGCGGCTGGTGGGTTACCTGGATGACGACCCGCAAAAACGTATGGCAAATCGCTCCGTGTTGGGCACGCTGGACGACATCCAACGGGTGGTGCGCGAACAACGGGTCAATGACGTTGTTTTGGCCCTGCCGCCAAATGCGCACGAGCGTCTCAATCTGGTGGTCTCCCGCCTGCACGAATTGCCCGTGAACGTGCGCATCATCCCCGATTACTTCAGCCTGGCGCTCTATCGCGCCACCGTCGAGGATTTCGGCGGCATCCCGATGATCAATCTGCGCGATCCGGCCCTCAACGATTATCAGCGGCTGGTCAAACGCATGTTCGATCTGGTGGTGGGGACGATGATCACCTTGCTGGCGCTGCCGTTGATGGCACTTGTGGCGCTGGCGATTGTGATAGATTCGCCCGGCCCGGTGATCTTCCGGCAAAAGCGCGTTGGCGAGAATGGGCGGCTGTTCGACATGTTCAAGTTCCGCTCCATGGTCGTGAATGCGGAAGCGTTGCAGAAGGATGTGAACCGGCTGGATGAAGAAGGTCACCTCATCCACAAGGTGAAGGACGATCCGCGCGTTACGCGGGTGGGGCGTTTTATTCGCCGCTGGAGCCTCGATGAACTGCCGCAGTTCTTCAACGTGCTCAAGGGCGATATCAGCCTGGTCGGCCCGCGCCCGGAAATGCCCTGGTTGGTGGATGAATACGCGCCCTGGCAGCGCAAGCGCTTTGCCGTCCCCCAAGGGATCACCGGCTGGTGGCAGGTCAACGGACGTTCGGATAAAATGATGCACCTGCACACCGACGAGGACCTGTACTATATCCAGAACTATTCGTTATGGCTGGATATCTTCATCCTCCTGAAGACGCCGCTGGCCGTGTTGCGCGGGAAGGGGGCTTATTGATCAGCATCGCCCTCATCGGCTTGGGCGTCGTATGGCAAAACATGGTCCCGGCTAGTCCGTGGGGGTGGATTGCGATAGGCACGGGGCTGGTTTTGGGAATAGGTACGCGGCAGGTACGGCCCGCGCGGACACCGTTGGATGGACCGGCGTTGCTCCTGGTGTTGATGGGGGGCGTCTCGCTGGGGGTCACGGCGTTTCCTGAGATGACCTGGGCACAGGTTGCACGGCTGTGGAGTGGCCTGCTCGGAGCCTACGCGGTTGTGTGGTGGGCGAATAGCCGCGCACGATTGACCTGGACGGCCTGGGGGCTGCTCGCTGCCGGCGTGGCGATGGCGATGTTATCCTTCTTCACAGTAAGATGGTCGCAAACCAAACTGTTTTTGATTCCCGAATCGCTCTATGCGCGTTTTCCCTTGCTGGTCTCCGACGCCGTTCATCCCAACATTATGGCCTCGGCGATGGTTCTGCTGTTGCCCTTGCCGATGACCCTCCTCCTGTCGCCCTGGACTGAAGCTCCTTTACTCGGCCGTCACCGTTGGGTGTGGCGCGCGTTGTTAGCCATTGCTGTGCTTTTGCTGGGTAGTGTGCTGCTGCTCACCAAGTCACGCGGGGGCTATGTGGCGGCTGCCATCGGCCTGCTGACGTTTCTCTGGCTGTCCGGGCGCCGCAGGCTGGCTCTGGCTGTATTGCTGGTTTGTGTGATCGCCGGGGCATGGCTCATCAGCGCCGGCCGTGACGCGGAAACCACATCCGACCTGATCGATCAAAGTACCGATCCTGCGACGCTGGCATTCCGGTTGAATGTCTGGCGGGTGGCGTTGTGGACGCTGGCCGATTTCCCCTTTACCGGTGTGGGGATGGGGACATTCAATGACGTGGCGGCGTTGCTTTATCCTTTTTCTGAAACGCAAAATCCGGGGGCGCATAACGTCTACTTACAGGCCGGCGTTGATCTGGGCCTGCCGGGGTTGATTGCCTATCTGGCGCTCCTGGGACTGGTTGTATGGATAGGATGGCGAGCTGTGCGGCGTTTCTCGAAAACCGGGCAGTCTGAACCAGGCGCAATTGCGGTAGGCTGTCTTTCTGGTATGATGGCTTTGTCGGTCCATGGGTTGATCGACAACACGATGTGGAACACACGTGCGGCTTTTCTGCCCTGGATGGTGATAGGGGCATTGGCAGCCCTGCATCGCTATGCGCTCGAGACGGACGAAAATGCTGACGCCGGATCATAATCTGGCGCTGCGAGAATGGCGGATTGTGTTCCGCCTTAAGCGTTGAAGCCAGGGCGTGTGGAATCTCCATAGGGGATTCCCCACCAACGCGCGGCAAAAATCTGTCGGCGGATTGAACGGTTTTTTTCTTCCCAATCCGTTTCATCCGTTGACATTTTTGAAGGAGGATAGAAACGGTTATGGAAGAAGAAATCGATCTGCGGGTGTACATTGATACACTGCTCAAATGGTGGTGGCTCATCGCCCTGGGCGCGCTTGTGGTGGGCGCCGGCGCGTTTGCCTTCACCGTGCTCCAGCCCCGGATGTACGAAGCGACGGCCGGCGTCGTCTCGCTCCGCAGCCGTGTGGAGATCTCCCTGGGGTCCGGGTTCGAGTCTGTCAGCGAAAATGATATTACGTTGCCTGTGCAGGCTGCTAACGTGGTGCTTGATCGCAATCAGCGCCGTCTCAATACCCTCACCGGCATGGTACGCAGCGGCGCGATTGCGCAGCAGGTTGCCGATGAACTGCGCGACGTTCTGGATGAGGAAGATGCCGATCCTGCCCGTCTGATCGAATACGTCGAGGGGCGTGTCTTGAGCTTCGACAAGGGCGGTGAGAGCGATACGATCCAAATTGTCGTCACACATAAAGACCCAGTCATTGCGGCGGAGATTGCCAATGCCTGGGCGCGCGCCTTCGAGGCTCATGTCAATGCCATCTATGGCGAAGCGTCGTATAGCCCGTTTGCGGATGTGAGTGGGCAGGTAGTCACAGCAAAATCCGAGTACGACCAGGCGCAGGCAGCCTGGGTTGCCTTCCTCAACACCGAAGACCGCATCGCAGAGTTACAACGCCAGGTGGCCGAAGACGAGGCCGTGATCGAAAAGTTGCGCCAGGGACGTCAAGACAGCGTTGCGGCAGTGACGGAGGCGCAGGTGGAAGTGCAAAAGCGACTTCTCACCACCTCGGTCGTCGCAGAGCTGGATGCCAATTTGAGGGTGTTCGAGAAGCAGCGCGATGAATTGGTGCGCATCTTTGACCGTGACTATGCTCGCTTACGCCGCTTTACCGATCTTTTGTTGGATGCTAATCTGATGCGGGCGCAGTTGCTTAGTGGCGAAAGTGTCAGTAACGACGCGCTGGTGTGGTTGTCCTTCAAAGCCAAAGTCTTTAACACTGTTGAGAGCCTGCCTTTCGATACGCTGGATATTACCACCTCATCTCTGGAGACCTTGCTCTCGGCTACCGATCCGTTGACGCAAGTGGCCGATCTCGACGCGCTTATTTCGGCGATGGAGAGTGAAGTGCGCCGGCTGGAAACGTCCCTACAGGCGCAGCGAGACGCCTTGGCGGCCCGGGAAAGCTACCGCTTCCTCAACGCGCTCTCTGCAGAATCCCTGGACATGCAGAACGCGCCTTCCGGCGAGGCTTTAGCGAAATTCTCGGATTGGCAGGGTTTGCTGCCCTACGCCGAGGTGCTCAAAGCCCCCTTGGATCAGGAGATTACAACCCTGGAAAACCATGTGCGTGAGTTGCGCGCCGAGATCGTCAGATTGCAGGGGCGCAAAGACACGCTGCAGAGAACCCGCGATCTTGCCTGGTCGGCGTACGTCAACTTGCTTTCGAAGGAGCAGGAAATTCGCATTGCCACAACCTCATCTGGATCTGAGGTGCGCTTTGCTTCCCCGGCTGTACCGCCACTTGAACCGGTGAGTTCCGGCATGTTGCTGAACACGGCTATCGGCCTGGCCGTTGGGCTGATGGGCGGTGTGGTCGGCGCGTTCCTGTTCAATTACCTCGGCCTGGATGGTAGCAACCCGCGCGCGTTCTGGGCGCAGTTGACCAAAAAGCAAACCCCGGCGAGCGCCTAGGGTGCACCAGAGTTTTCCAGCAATTTTGGATATTGAACTTGTCGGACAGGTATTTTCACCGCAGAGTTCGCTGAGAGCGCAGAGAAATTCTATAAAATCTCTGCGGACCTGCGCTCTCTGCGGTGCAATATATCTTTGACCATTACAAAAATCCGTGGAATCTGTGAAATCTAAGTACTATTTTTGTCTTGACGCTGCTTTGTGTGAGGCGTGGTTTGCTTTCAGAAGACAAGCCGATGACGCAGGATAATCCCGTTGCGTTTCCCTGGGGACGCGTGCTACTGGCGGTGGTGTTGCTCATGAGCGGCGTCTATTTGCTGCTGTCTGATATCCCCCCCGTGACGCTCTCTTGGGAGACGGCCAGCGAGGTGGGCGCAGCGGGTTTCAATGTGTACCGGGCGGATGCCCCAGAGGGCGATTTTGTGCAAGTCAATCCTGCGCTGATCCCTGCTGAAGGCGATGAGATGGTAGGCGCAGCTTACCGTTTCGCGGATGACAACGTCACACCGGGCCGGCGCTATGCGTACCGCATCGAGGAAGTGGAATGGGACGGCACCACCACCCTTTACCCGCAGACCGTGACCGTGCGTGCCGGGCTGCCGCGTGCCTGGACCAAAGCCGAGGGTGGCCTTTTGCTGTTACTCGGCGCGATCCTGCTGTGGCGCACTTTCAAGCGATGAACGTACTCTCTTTTGACCTCGGCATCGCGGGGACGGCGCTGCGCGTGTATGGCCCGGAGGCATGGCTGTCGCCGTTGTGCAGCGCCTGGGCTGCGTGGCAACCTGAGCCTGGAAGTGTTTCCTGGGATGTGCATCTCACGCCTGATGCAAGCCTGCCGGTTCCGCCGGCGCCGCTCTTCGAGGCAATCCCCCATACGCAGCGTGGCCACTGTACGCTGACCGCGCCGGGCTTTGAGGGTCAGGTCTCCGCCGCCACAGGGGCAGCCCTTTTGCGAGCACATCCAGAGGCCCAACCCGCCGACGTTGGCTACTTTCTGCGTGTTGTGCTGGCGGTGCAAGCCTTTGCGCGCGGCGGGATACTTTTCCACACCGCGGCGATCGTGCATCGCGGGCAGGGCTATGCACTGTTCGGCGTCTCCGGCAGCGGCAAGACCACCGCGGCGCACTTCTCCGCGCCCGACGCGGTGTTGAACGACGACCTTGTGCTCCTGTGGCCCGCGACGGCCGGCTGGCAGATGTACGCCACTCCGTTCGGCAAGCGCCGCGGCGACGTGCGCGTTGCGCCGTTGCGTGCGTTATTGCGCCTGATCAAGGCGCCGGACGTGGCCCTCGTGCCGCTGTCGGCAGGGCGGGCGCTCGGTGAACTGGTGGCCAACACGCCGGTGCTCTCCGCCGACCCCCTGTGGTTGCCAGAGGTGCTGGCGCGCTGGGAAGTGCTGTTGAGCGCGGTCCCCGTCTACGCGCTGCATTTCCGGCGCGATGCGACATTTTGGGAGGTGATCGATGCTGAATTGGGATGATGTCCTTGCCGCTGCACCCTCGCTCGTGACCCGCGAGAGTGAAGGCGAGTTGGTGGTCGTGCTGCCCGAACAGGGCAAATTTGTGGTGCTCAACGCGACCGGCGCGCGCGTGTTGCGCCTCTCCGACGGAACGCGCACCCTGCGCGAGATCGCCGATACGCTCGCGGTGGAATTCGCCGCAGACCAGGCGCAGGTTGAAGCAGACGTCATGCGCTTCGCGCAATCGCTGGTCGACCGCGGCGCGTTGCTCGTGCGATAACCTGGCGTATGATGCAGGTAAATTTGTCACTTTCGCCAGGCTCAAGAACGTTGGTGCTGCCTGTCGACCCGTCCGCCCCTGACCCGGCGGCGATCCGGCAGGCAGCGGAGGTGTTGCAGCACGGCGGCCTTGTCGCTTTCCCCACGGAGACGGTCTATGGCTTGGGCGCCAACGCCCTGGATACCGTGGCCGTGCAGGGCATCTTCGCGGCAAAGGACCGTCCCGCCTACGACCCCCTGATCGTGCACCTGGCGGGACCGGAGGCGCTGCCGGATGTGGTCGCCGAGCTTCCACCACTGGCGGAGACGTTGGCGGCGCATTTCTGGCCCGGCCCGTTGACGTTGGTGCTGCCCCGTAGTTCGCACATTCCGCTGGCGGTGACGGCCGGCGGGCCGACGGTGGCCGTGCGCGTCCCGGCGCATCCTGTGGCGCTCGCCTTGATCCGCGCCGCCGGTTTCCCCATCGCTGCGCCGAGCGCCAACCGCTTCGGGCACCTCAGTCCCACCCAGGCCGCCCACGTGCTGGACGATCTGGAAGGTCGCATCGATCTGCTCTTGGATGGCGGACCGACACCGGTAGGCGTGGAGTCCACCGTGTTGTCGCTGGTCACACCCACGCCGACGATTCTGCGACCCGGCGGCGTGAGCCGGGAGGCGCTGGCGGCGGTGCTGGGCCAGGTGGATGTTTCAGGGCGCGTTTTTACGGCTGAGGAAGTTGTCCCTTCACCGGGCGCGCTGGCACAGCACTATGCGCCGCGCGCCAGACTCACGCTGTACCAGGGATCGCGCCGGGCCGTCCTGCCCGCCATGCACGCTGCTGCGGCGCAGTTGGTGGCAGCCGGGCAACGTGTGGGGTTGTTGTTGGCCGAAGGCGATGCCGCCATGTTTGACGACTTGGCTGTGGTAATCCAATCCATTGAGATTGCCGCTGGCTTAGAGGGCGCGGCCCGGCAGCTTTTCGCCGCTCTCCGCGCGCTGGATCGCGCCGGGGTGACGGCGATCCTGGCCCGCGACTTTGGGGCGCGCGGCCTGGGACTGGCTATCCGCGACCGCCTGGCGCGCGCCGCTGCCGGCAATGTCGTGTGTGTGACAAACAAAACCTGACAGGTTTTTCTGAAACCTGTCAGGTTTATTGGATTGCCTTAGGCGCGCAGGAAGTCGCGCAGCCGGCGCGCGTGGGCGGGATGCCGCAGGCGGCTCAGGGCCTGCGCTTCGATCTGACGCACCCGCTCGCGCGTAACCCCCAGCTTTTTCCCCACTTCTTCCAGGGTGTAGGTCTGTCCATCCAGCAAACCATAGCGCATCTGCAGGATTTTCACCTCGCGCGGGGGCAAATCCACCAGGATTTCCAGCAACAGATCGCGCAGCATCGTGGTGCTGACCTCATCGGGTGGGGCGGGGCTTTCGGTATCCTCGACAAAATCGCCCAGCGTGCTTTCTTCTTCTTCGTCGGTGGGCATTTCCAGCGAGAGCGGGCGACGCGCCACGTCGAGCATCTGTTCGACCTTGCGCACCGGGATTTCCATTTCCGCCGCCAGTTCCTCTGGGGTGGGCCCGCGCCCCAATTGCTGCGTCAGTTGGTGCGAGATACGCAGCATCTTGTTGATCTGATCGCCCATGTGGACGGGCACGCGGATCGTGCGGCTCTGGTCGGCGATGGCGCGGGTGACGGCCTGGCGGATCCACCAGGTGGCATACGTCGAGAATTTGTGGCCGCGCCGGTAGTCGAACTTGTTGGAGGCGCGGATCAGGCCGATGTTACCCTCCTGAATCAGGTCGAGGAAAGGCACACCGCGCCCGATGTATTTCTTCGCCACACTGATGACCAGACGCGAGTTGGCGCGGATCAGGTGCTCGCGCGCGGCGATACCGTCGTCAATGTAGCGTTCCAGCTCCCACCGCTTCTCCTCGCTGTGGTATTTGCCATTGTTCAGGCGAAGCTGCGCCTTTTTGCCGGTTTCCATGCGCTTGGCCAGAGAGACTTCTTCCTCAGCCGTGAGCAGGGCGACCTTCCCGATCTCTTTCAGATACAGACCGATCGTGTCATCGACTTCGATGGCGCGGTAAATATCCTCCTCTGCCTTTTCTTCGTCCTCTTCATCTTCCTCGATCTCGATGTAGCGGTCGGAGGATTTCCCGTCGATGCCGCCCACGCTGATGCCGGATTCCATCAGCGCGCCGATGATCTCATCCAGGCGGTCGACATCTTCTTCAGCCTCAGGAAAGACCCGTAAGATATCCTCATAGGTAATATGGCCGCGCTCGTAGCCCAGAGCCAGCAGGTATTCTTCGCCAGAGGGTTCTTCAGGCAAGGCGCCGATTTCCTCTACGTCTGCTTCCTCTTCTTCATCATCTTCTTCCGCTAACTCTTCTTCCAAGAGCGCGTCGTCTAGCTCATCATCGATATCCAATCTTGTAATTCCTCACCAGTTGTTGATTGATTGATTGCCAGGCATTGCCCCCTGCAACAGGTGTGCTCCCAGGGCAGCCACCCTGCGCAAAGGGCAATCACTTTATTTTATCAGCATATTCCAATCCGGTGGCTTGTCAAATCTGGTTGCACATCTCTCTGATGTGTGCTGGGCGCGAGTGCCATCCTATCTTGCCGGTTGAAAATTGCCTTAAAAAAGAGCACCGGTAGCAAGGCCACCGTGTGCTCTTCGCCTCCTACTATAGCACAACTAACCGGCATTTGTCAAGAGGGAAAAAGGAACTAATTGCTGTTTGACTACTCGATGGGTTCAGCCGGTAATGAAAAATTCACGCGTAAGCCTTGTCCGGGCGTGCTGTTGAAGTAAATTTTCCCGCCGAGCATCTCGATGCGCTCGCGGAGGGTCGGCAGGTTGAGCCGCACGGCATCCGGGGTGGTCAGATTTTCGTCAAGCTCGAAGCCGCTGCCGTTGTCCTCGATGGTCACCGTCACTTGATTGTCGCCAATGTCCATGACGATGTTGATGCTGCTCGCTCGACTCTGCTCGCGTCCCAGGTGGATCAGCGCCTGAACCACGCGGAAGATGGTGACTTCCTTGTGCGGGGCCAGACGCCGGTCTTTGCCGGTGATGTGCAAACTCAACCCCGTATACCCACTCTCTTTGGTCCCTTCGACGTAGCGCCGCATGGTGGGGGCCAGTCCCAGGTCATCCAGCATCATCGGTCGCAAGTCGAAGATGAAGCCCTTCACGGATTTGAAGGTGTTGACCACGTTCTTCTTCAGCTCGGACAACTCATCCTTCGCTCGCGCCGGGTCTCGGTCGAAGAGCCGTTCGCAGATTTCGGCCTGGAGGACCAGGTTGGTGAGCGCCTGGGCCGGACCATCATGCATTTGGCGGGAGAGGCGCAGGCGTTCTTGTTCCTGGGCCTCGATGATGCTGACGACCATCGCCTGCGGCGCAGCGGGTTTATCCAGGCCGATGGCTTCGGCAACGTCGATCTCTTCGGGGGCGGCGTGTTCCAGGATGGCCTGGTAGAGTTCAGCCAGGCGGGTGAGGTTCTTCTGATCGCTTTGCAGTTTTTCCAACTGTCCGCGCATGGTGAAGAGCCGCCGCTGGTTCTCAATCAGTGAATCGTAGGCCGACTTGATATCCTCTCTGGGTATGGTGTCGAACGAGGATTCGATCTGCCGCGCCCGGGCAACCGCACGGGAGTTCGCCTGCATAATGCGATCCACCTCGACAGACGTCTGCTGGATGAGCATATCCACTTCTTTCAGCTCTTTTTTGACTTGTTCGCTGCCGCGATGACACACTTCGATAAATTGATCCCAAGCATTTTCGGTCATGTTTTTTCTCCGTGGCTATACACTAGGTGACGTTGATGCATCCTCTTCGCGCGGCAAACGCACCCAGCCGTGACGCAGGGCGTAGATGGCGGCCTGGGTGCGGTCGGCGAGGTTAAGTTTGGCAAGGATGGAGGTGATGTGATTTTTGACGGTCTGTTGGCTGATGTTCAACCGGAGTGCGATTTCTTTGTTGCTCAGCCCTTCGATGATGAGTTCCAGGATCTCCATCTCACGGTCGGTGAGCGGCGAAAAGGTGGTGTCCTCGGGCTTGAGTCCATAACGCCGGTACCGTTCCAGCAGCCATTGCTCGGCCTGGCCTGGCGTCATCCGTTTCGAAGCGATGACGTAGTAACCTTCGGCAACTGTGCGCACCGTGTCTAACAAATGGCTGGGTTCCACGTCTTTGGCGAAGTAGGCCGAGGCCCCGATGCGGATCGCGTGGTAGATTTGCTCCTCGTCATCGTAAGCCGTGAGGATGATGACGTTGACGTCAGGGCATTGGGTCTTGAGCTTCTGGGTGACCTGCAAGCCGTTCATCGTGGGCAGGTTCACGTCCATCAGCACGACATCCGGCCGCACAGTGCGCAGCAAATCGAGGGCCTCTTGCCCATCGCCACTTTCGGCAATCACGTCGATATCGGCCTCTTTGTCCAAAACATCGCGCACGCCCTGGCGAAAGAAAGGGTGATCGTCGACCACGACGACCCTTAACGGAGTAACTTGGCTCGCCGGTTTCTTTGACATTAGCGTGTTCCTTTCCTCCCTCTCAGCATACTATTGTACAGTGGTTGGTCTGACATGGCTAGTCCTTTGTGAACCGATCCAGCGCCAGCCGCCCGATCTTTTCGTTGTGTAGGAGCGCGCCGATCAGCCGGTCTACGGCAATGCAGACCCAGCTCCAACCATACGTGCCCAGCCCGTTGACGATGTACATATTTGGCATGTCCGGCGCTTCTCCCACCACCGGCAGCCCATCGAGACTTTGCGCCGTCCACCAGGAATGGCGGGCCGCGACGGGGGCATCTGGACAAAGCTGCTGCGCGACCGCAGCCATCACGGGTAAGATGTCTTCCCCGGTGCCGCTCCAGCCGACCATCCGCCAGTTTGCCCCGTGTGCCTGGACGACGATATGGCCTTGATTCAGGATCAATGGGGTGGGCAATGCCGCCGCGTTGCGCAGGTCGATGGCGTGCATAGCCAGCGGCTTGACGATGCCGGCCAGGCTCGGACACAGGCGGGTGGCGTATGCACCACCGGCAAGGATAACGTTTGTCGCATGGAGATAGTGTTTGCGCGCCCAGATGCTGAGCGGCGCCGACTCTGCCGGACGTTGCGCCGGCCGAATCGCCTGCACTTCCGTTTCGTACTCGACGGTGATGTTGGGATGGTCGAGCAGCGCCGCCGTGAGCGCCTCCGGGTCGAAGGCCAGGTCCTCGGCGGTGCGCAGGCCAACCTGATAGCCGAAGTCTGTGGCGTCGTCTATCTCGGCGGCATACAGGTCTTGCCGTAGCAGGATCGCGGATTCTTGCAGCAGGGTGGCTTCGGAGGTGTCAGCGGCGATGCGCAGGCTTCCGACCTGCGTGGCCTGCTGGTTGACGCTCTGCAAAGTCGTCGTCAACATATCGAGATTCCGCCGGGTCAATTTCCAGATCTGCCGCCCTTCATCGGCCCCCAGGCGGGCTTGCAGGGCGGCGTAAGGTTCCGGCGTGCCGAGGAACGCTACACCCGCGCCTTTGGCTGCGGTGCTGCCGGGCGCACACCTGGCTTCCAGGACGGCGACGCTCTGAGAAGCTGCGGCGAGATGGTGGGCGACGAGTGCGCCGGTAAGGCCCGCACCGACGACGACCGAATCGTAGGTATCTGATAGCGTTGACATGTTTCTCCTTTGTTCCCTTAAGTATGCTGACTAGCGCGGCGGCGTGGCAAACAAGACGGCCTGATCGAAAAAGGCGGCGTTGTTGACGTCGGGGAAGGCAGATTCGGCGTAAAAGCAGAGGGTCACCTGCCCCAGAATTTCTGTCTCCTCTGTCGGTGCTGCCGGCGCAGGCGTTTCCCGTTCCAATGGATCCGGGGTGACGGTGGGCGTCGGCGTGCGCTTGTCCACCATCGGCGCGACGACGACTCGGGGCGATGTCAGCGTGACAATGCCGTCATCCTGGTTGATGCGCCACGTCTCACCCCAACGCACGTTGTCACAGTGCGGCTGTCCGGTAGGATCGACACCGGCTTTGACGATCAACCGATCTACCGAGGAGAAAGCATTGACCTTGATACTGAACTGCACGCTGCTCCCGGCAGTCACGGTGACGGTCTGGTAGACCCAGGTACGAAACTTGAGCCAACGCATGGTCTCCACTTTGAGCGTTGACCCGTTGATCCACCGCGCCGGATCGTCGGCGGGAGTAAAGACGGGTTCGGCGAAAGAGTTCTGTGGATCGCTCGGCCCGCTTTTGTAGTTGACGTAAGCATACCACTTCCATCCGGGGATGCGGTTGGGCATGATGTTGTCGAAGTCCGCGTTTTCGAGCGGCACCGGCCCCGCCGTGGGGAGCGGCCTGGGGGTGGCGGTGGGCGTAGGGGTGTGCGTGGGGAAGGGGGTGGCGGTGGGGGTGGCGGTGTTAGTGGCGCGGGGAGGCAGCGTTGGGCGCGCGGTTGGCTCCGGGGTAGGCGTCCATGTGGCCACCTCGAGTGGCTTGTCGAGCGCGGTAGGCGTGAGCGTCGGCTGAGCGACGGGGGCAGGCAGGGGCGCGCGCAGCGAACGGACGACGATGCTACCCAGGCCCGCGATCACACTTATATCCAGAACGGCCAAGACGAGCAAAACGATTTTCTGTCTCCGGCTTAATGCTTTCATAAGATCCTTTCACCGTCCCCGGTAACCTGCCTCGCGTGATTTTCTTATAGTATAGCCCCGTATTTGTACGATGCTACTTCTAATGATACTCCAACGTCAGCTTCGTGACAAGCACACCCCCAAAATAGCCAATTACGTCACCCCAATGCCGGGGAGGTTGGGCAGGCATAGCCGCGCGCCGTCGTAGGTCACACCTGTGAAGGGGTCGTTGCGCACCAACAGCGGCCCGTCGAGATCGGCCAGCTCGCAGAGGGGCGCCAGGTGCGCTGCTGCCGTCACGCCGACGGAGCTTTCGACCATGCAACTCAGCATCACCTGCATCCCCAGCGCGTGCGCCGTGTGAATCGCGCGCAGTGCCTCACGGATGCCACCGGTCTTCATTAGTTTGACCACCACCCCATCGACCGCTCCCGCGTGCGCTGCTACATCCCGCGCCGTCTTGATGCTTTCGTCGGCGAAGATCGGCAGACCGAGGTTCTGGGCCTTCAACCAGCGCAGCCCTTCAATGTCGCCCACCGGCAACGGCTGTTCCACCAGTTCCAGGTCGTAGTCGGCCAGTTGGGGGATAAGGGCTGCGGCCTGTTCCCGGCTCCACCCGGCGTTCGCGTCCACCCGCAACCGCGCGGAACTGACAGCGCGGATGGCAGCCACCGCTGCTACATCCTGCGGGCCGCCCACCTTGATTTTGTAGATCGGCAGCCCGGCCTCTCGCGCCTGTTCCGCCATCGCCTCCGGCGCGGCCATAGCAATGGTGAACGAGGTGAGCGGCGCGCGGGCCGGGTTCAGGCCGAACAGCCGGTAGAGCGGCTGGCCCAGGCGTTTGCCCCACACGTCATGCAGCGCGATGTCGATTGCCGCGCGCGCCGCCGCCGACCCGGCCGGCAATCGCGCCAAAATGTCTTCCAGCAGGCACGGATCGTCTTCCCCAATATCGCCCACGGCGGCCAGATAGGCCATAATGCCTGCCTGTGTCTCGCCGTGGTACGCCACCGCCGCCGCCTCACCCAGCCCCTCGTCCAGACGGACGAGCACATTATCACGCCGGTCGCTGGCGCCGTGGGCGATGCGGAAGGTGGTGCGCAAATCCAATGGTAATGCTTCCCAACTCAGCTTCATCAAATCCTCCTGATAGTCGGATAGTCGTTAGTCCAATAGTCGTTAGTCGGGTAGTCTGGCTTGTGAATCAGCGGAAGCGGCGGACGCCCAGACAGTGGGTGTGCAGCCAGGCGTTGTAGTCCGGCGCATCGGGCGCAAAATGGTTGATCGTGATGCACCACGTGCGGCCGGTGGCGTGGATGAAGCCGTCGTCGCCCAGCGCGATGCCGACATGGGTGACACGCGGTCGTTCTTCGCCTGGATAGCCGAAGTAGTACAGATCACCCGGTTCTGGGGTCTCCGTGACCGGTTGTCCGGCGTGGAATTGCTGGTCGGCGTCGCGGGGGATGCGTAGCCCCAGCAGCCCGTAGAAGGTTTGTGACAGGCCGGAGCAATCGAAGCCGAATGGCGTGCGCCCGCCCCACAAGTACGGCACGCCGATCATGACACGGAGCAGGCCAAGCGCGGCGTCAATCCCGGCGGCATCCGGGGTAAGGCGCTCCTCCGGCGGCCTGATCTCGCCGGTGAGCGCGTATCCCACGCTGCCGTCAGGCAGGCGCACTGCCGTGAAGCGCCCGGCGTCCCCGGCGTGGGGCAGCTTCACGCCGAGCGGTAACTGGCCGAGCAGTGGCGCATCGGGAGTAGGGGCGGCATAGAGCCGTGCCAGGGGCACGCTCACCCACATGCCGGATTGGGTCAGGTAATCCTGGACTGTGGCAGCCTCGCCACGCCACAGGGCCGCCTGATGCAGCCAACCCAGGTAGCCGTCGTGCGTCATCTGCACGTAGGCCCAACCGTCGCATTCCTCCAGGACGCGCACGGCTTCACCCAGGCGGGCCTGCGACACCCGCTCTGCGTTGTCATCAGGGGTGCGGCGCAGGTCGGTGACGGCGCGGTTGACAAGCGCCCAGGGTGTCTCTGTAGTGAGCAGTACCTGGATGGCGTCTTGTGGCGGCGTCGCCACATGCGGCGCGAGCGTTTCCAGGGCTGCCGCGCGCTGTGCTGCTTCCAACACGCGACCGGCAACGCGCGGCGCTCCGGCTTCCCACGTCACGCGCACGGCGAAGACCGTCTCGCGCCCATCACGATAGCGCGCCTGCTTGAGGCGGTAGAGGGCGTCGTTAGCGTCGTCGCCGCGCCGTCCCAGGAAATCCAGCACCCGCTCCCACCAGGGGAAAGGCGCATCGTGGTGAACGTTGTGGGCAATGCCGACCGGCGTCCACAGTTCCGCGTCGGGAATGGCACGGGTGATGAAACGACCGTGCTGCGCGGGAGCGTTCACCGGATCCTCTGCGCCCTCGATGACAAGAACGGGGCGCCGCACCTGCGCCAGGTCGGCGGCGGTGTAATTGGGCGCGCTGATGGTTTCCGCCAGGGTCAGGCGGAGCAACTCGCGCCAGTACTCCGGGCCGAGGGCGGCATGGCGTGTGGTGAGCGCCTCCAGCCAGGCCGGGTCTTCGCGGGCGATGCGCTCCGGGTCGAAGACAGCCGGCTCGCGGGCGCGCAGGTCGTCGCTGACGTAGGCATTGGCGGCCTGTAAGGCCATTCCAAGAATTAAAGCCAGCCAATAGTGTGGTACACTTACGCCATAGTATAGCTTACCAGGAGGAATAGCGTATGGAATTCAGTGCCGCCGAAAAAGAATTACACCAGGAAA
>Ga0101944_10000705_pt1 | contig 90767 bp, 54 predicted proteins | sample DewCreD2012metaG_FD_75245 | JGI IMG/M metagenome (GOLD analysis project Ga0101944, IMG submission 75245) | Hot spring sediment bacterial and archeal communities from British Columbia, Canada, to study Microbial Dark Matter (Phase II) - Dewar... ... | reverse complement strand
CTTGTCCATTTCGTCCACAAGGTCCACGACATCCAGAGGATAGCACGTAGAATCCGATCTTGACTGCCGAATCCCGGATGATGGCTTCGAGGACGCAAACTCCGGAGACGATTACGATGACAATTGTTATGGCCAGGGATGCGAACCCGGCTCGGACACCTATTGGTACGACGAAGGCTACGATGACGGGTACATAGACGGGGGCGGCGATATACCGGATCCCCCCGATGATGGCGGCGGCGGAGGGGGCGGTACGGCCCAAGAGGTGTGCAAGACGCTTCCCGGCGGATCTTCAAACGGGAAATGGCTGTTCGGCGCCACGGCGGATAGCGCTGGAACGGCGACCGTAAAAGTGAACGGCGTTGTCAAGGCCCAAAAGCGAGGCAGCGCTTCCTACAATAGTGCCATTTGCGGCGGTGGAACGCGGAATTGTTTTTTATATCCGGGCGACAAGATTTGCATTTCATCGTCTTCCGGGCCGTTTCTCGATTCTTCGTTTATTGCGATATGGGATCCATCAGACACGACGCGTCCCATTGTGTTGTACGACGACTGATCCATGTCAGCGTTTTCTGCGGGTGGTGGCGCCGGATTTGGCGCGGGTTGAAGTGCTTTTGGCGGCGCTGGGTTTTGCCTCCGCGGGCTTTTTCTCTTCGATTTTTGTTTCTTCTTTCTTTACGGGCGGCGGTTCGGGCGGTTTGAGTTCCTTTTCCGGCAAGCCAAGCGGCTGGGCCTTGGCGGCGATTTCGAGCGCCCGCGCCCGCCATTCGGCGAAGGTCGCCACGGCGCTCGCTTCGATGTGCCGTGCGTCTTTCGAGAGGCGTTCCGCTTCCGCCATGAGGCGTCCGACTTCTTCCATGAGCCAGTCGGGGCGATCGTGCGCATCCGTGGCGCCGGACGAACTGGTCAGGTAACGCGATTGAAACTGTCCGCAGTTGGCCAGGGTATTCTGCAATGGTTCGACGAACGGTTCGCCGCGTTCTTGTTCGAGCACGCAAAGACTGCGCGCGAGCTGCGCCATGTCCGCCAGCGCGGGCACGGCCACGGCGCGCGGAATTTCCCCCGCGTGCCATAATTCCTCCATGCGCGGAAACATCTTCAATAGGTTGAAGAAGTCCATGCGGGTGTAACTGGACGAATCCACCTGCGCAAACCGCCTGACCGCTTCGCGCACTTCGGGCGGCAGTTTCGTTTTCCGGTCATCCCCTTCCTCGAAAGCCGCGACCTGCCGTTTGATGCGTTCGCGGACCGCGATCAGCGCCGGCGATCCGCCGGTTCCTTCCAAAAGACGCGGCTCGGCCACGGCTTGCAGCGCCACCGCGCCGTCGGCGGTCTGCGGCGGCGGAAGTGTGTTGCCCCGCGCGTCATACAGGGTGATACCGGCGGCCTTTTCGACCGGAAACGAAAAGTCTTTGATCTCGTCGGACCAGAACGCCGCCACCCATTGTGCGCCGTTTGCGAACACGGCCGTCTGAACGCCGCCGACGGTTATGCCGCCCACGAACTGATAACGGTTCAGGCGGCGGGGCAACTCGCTGAGGCAGACGTATCCCGGCCCGAACTCGTCTCCGTACAGAAACGCGGTGTCCACTTCGGCCTGGCCGTTCATATACATGCGGTTCCAGATGGCTTGCCGGGCGGTTTTGACCAGCACATCCGGATCGTCCACCGCGGCCGCGGACAGTTGCCCCGCGAACACCATGTTTTCATAGCCCAGCGCTTCGGCGGCGTCGCGCAACGCGGCCACATCGTCCGGCTGCGCCCAATCCTTGCCCAGAATGATCGTGTTTACCAGAGCACCCACGCCGGCGGCCAGCATGGATTGCAGCATCCGCGGCCCATCAACGATTACGGCGATGGGCGATTTGGCGCCGCCGCGCCGAAGCCCTTTGGCGATGGCCAGGACGGCATCCGTCGAAGGACCGGCGTCTATGTCCCAGCGGACAACCCGGTCACCCGCCGATTTGGCCAGCGCTTCGCACATATCCGCGGAGCGCGCCGTCAGCCCCAGCACAATCTGAAATCCCATACCGGATACGGCCTGCATGAGCGCGGGGAGATCCTCTGCCTCGCCGTCCAGCCGGACACTACGCACCGAGAGTCCCTTGAGCACTTTCAGGCAGTGTTCGTCGCCACCTTTGAAAATCGCGCAAAAAGGCGGCTCGGCGTCCGGCTTGGGCCGGTCAATACGGCAAAACACCGCGCTTCCTTCCCATGATCCGCCGCCCGGCGGTTCCGTTTCGATGCGGGCCTTGAGATAGTACCGGCCCCGTTCAGACGGTACGCCCTCGATGGGGGTCCAATAGGCTCCATGGGCGCGCAATGAAACGGGTTCAAGTAGGGCCAAGAACGGCTCGCCACCAGTGTCCGGCACAATCTCGATGGCCGCGCGCACCGTTATATCCGCGTCCGACCGAATTTCGATAATTACCGGATCGTCAACATATACATGTGGTACCGGCTGATCCGGCGCCACATCCACGGTGACCGCTGCGCCGGCCAGAAGACAGACTGTGCAGGCCAACGCAATCATAAGCCCGCAAGGAACGGGTTCGTGCGCCGTTCCGTCCCAATGGTCGTTTCGGGACCGTGGCCCGAATACACGACGGTTTCGTCCGGCAACGTCAACAATTTGGCGTGGATCGAATTCAACAATTGGCGGTAATCGCCCCCTGGCAGATCCGTCCGGCCGATCGAACCCGCAAAAAGGACGTCGCCCACCAACGCGATCCCGTTGCCCGCCAGCACGATATGGCCGGGGCTATGGCCCGGCGCATGCAGCACCTTGAAACGCGCCGCGCCTACGGCCACCTCGTCGCCCTCGTTCAGAAAACGGTCCGGATCCGGCGACGGCGTTACCCCGATGCCGAACATACGCGCCTGAACCTCCATCGAACGCAAGAGCGGCAGATCCTCCGGATGGATAAGCAGGTCCGCGCCTGTTTTAGCCTTCAACTCCGCGTTGCCGCCACAATGATCGCAATGGCAATGCGTGTTGACGATGCCCCGTACCGTATAATCCGCCAACAGCCGCAACATGCGCAGCGTCACATCGCCCGGATCGATGGCCAGCGCTTCGCCGCCGTCGCAAACCACGAAACAATTCTCAAAAAATGGCGTCACCTGAAATGTATGTATTTCCATTGCATACCTCCCGAAACCCCCTGATGCTACCCTTTCCCGCCCTTCGAGTCAACAGGCTCTGTTCGTTTCGTCCATGATTATAGGCGTTTTGGATTTTGGTGCCTTACCGTGTGGCTTCTATCAACAACTACAAGAAGTTTTTGGGCAACTTGCGCAATCAATTGAAGTTCCATGATTTGGCGATTGTGAAACCCGAGGGATTACGATGACGATGACGAGCACGAGCACGAAAGGAAACTGGGTTGTGGGCAAAGCCCACGTCAGGTCTTATTCATTTGTGGAATGGGATGTATGGGACGTATCGGACAAATGAGGAGAATTGGGCGAAGGGAATGAACCGTCCGCAGGAGTCCCATGGGTCCCATGATTCGGCATCGGTTACCGCCTTTCGAGACAACCGTCTCACCTACAAGGCCTCTTTGCTGTCTTTGGACCACACGGGGAATCCGTGGGTGTGGTCTCGTTTTTCGAGTGTTCACCGTACGGGCGCTCGTTTGAACCTGGATTCGGCCATCGAATTTCGAGTCCTGTGCACAAGCGGTGGACGTCGTGGACCTTATGGACGAAATGGACAAGGAAACCAATCCTCTTTCGGGTGAAGCCCACCGTGTCCACAAGGCCCACGACGTCCAGAGGATAGCACGTAGAATCCGATCTAAACTGCCGAATCCAAGTTGAAGGAACGAACGCGCAACCCGTGTAACAGGGCCAGAATTTTTATTTCAAAGTCGTGGATAACAGGCGTGGAGAATGGGAAGATAACAGGGCCGGGCGTCGGAAGCGCCGAAAACCCTTGTAAACAATGGTAGGCGGGGCGGGACTCGAACCCGCGGCCACCGGATTAAAAGTCCGATGCTCTACCACCTGAGCTACCCGCCCATGATGTTGCGCGCGAAGCAGCCGGTTCTTGCGCGGACGGTCTTTCGCCGCGTCGAATGCGAGGGGCTTGCGGTGAATTGCGGACCGTTCGTGCGCGAGGCGCACTGCTCTCATTGGGGAGTATACGGCATCGCGGCTTCTGGCGTCAAAGAAAGGCTTCGGGAACGGATCGTCTTGCCCGGTTCTGTTTTTTTCTTTGATGTTTTCGCATCGTTCCGCGTTGTGATACCATGCAACAAGAGAAAGGTTCCGCGATGATTAAAAAAGCGATTGTATTGTTGCTGGCGTTTGCGATTTTGGGCGGGGGCGGTGTGGCGGCGTGGCGGCCATGGCGGGCGAAAGGCCCCGTGCCCGTGGGCGAGCCGACGCCGCGTCCGGGGGGAGAGGGCTGGATTGATTTGCTCGACGCGGCGCATGCGGGCGGCTGGAAGAACATCACCGACGACAAGGACATCTTCGAATTGAAAGATGGGATGCTTCATATTTTGGGGCGTACGCTGTATCCCCTGCGTTATGTCGGTTACACGCCGGAACCGTTCCGGAATTTCGATCTGCACGTCGAATTCAAAATCGCGCGGCGCGCCAACAGCGGCGTGTTCTTGCGGTCGCGTCCGAACGATCCGGTTTCGCGCGGGTTCGAGGTGCAGGTGCTGGACGATTTCGGCAAGCCGCCCGGCAAGAATGGGTGCGGCGCCATCTACGACGTCGTGACGCCGATGTTCAACATGTCGCGTCCGGCGGGCGAGTGGAATTCGTTCGACATCACCGTCCACGACAAGGAAGTGACTGTCGTCATGAATGGCTGGAAGGTCGTTCAATCGGATTTCGCGAAGATGACCACGCCGCTGGGCAAGTTTTCGATAGCCTACAACGACCTTCCGCTCGAAGGCGTGCTGGCGTTTCAGGATCATGGGGGCGAGGCTTGGTATCGCAACATCCTCGTCCGTAAACGGTAACGTCCGCACGTCCGGTTTGGCGTCAGTCGCGCGCGATGCGGAATCCGGCGGTATTTGACCGCACGGCGGGATCTCCGGTCCGGCGGCGGGCCGAGGTGCATTCGGCCGCGGTCGCTTGCCACGATCCGCCGCGTTTTATCCGTAAAGTGGCCGCCAGCGGGCCCAGGGGATCGGTTTGCGTGGCCGATGAATAGGCGGCGTACCAGTCCTGCACCCATTCCTCGACGTTTCCGTGCATGTCGAAAAATCCCCACGGATTCGGTTTTTTCTTTCCGACGGCGTGTGTTTGGGCCGCGCCGTTGTCGCTGAACCAGGCATAACCAGCCAGCGATGCACTCGAATCCCCGAAGGAATACGCCGTGGAACTGCCTGCGCGGCAGGCATATTCCCATTCGGCCTCGGTCGGCAGCCGGAAATTGTAGCCGGGATACCGCGCGTTGAGCGCGTCGAGATAGGCGTTCACATCCTGCCACGACACCGAATCCACGGGCAGGCCGGCGCCGGGGAAAGCCGAGGGGTTCGGGGAGGCGATAGCGGTATATTGGCTTTGGGTGATTTCGTATTTCGACAGCCAGAATCCCTGCGACAGCGTTACGCGATGCTTCGGCGTTTCCGCGTCGGTTTCGGTCCGGTTGCCCATGTAGAACGACCCCGGCGGACACCAAATGAAGCGAATGCCCGCAAAATCCGCCTCGTTGGGATTTTCGCCCTCACCTTCGCCCTCCCCTTCTCCCGCGGGTTCGTCGAGGATGATCGAATCCTTCATCACGTTCGATTCGCCGATGTCGTTGCGCAGTTTCAGATAGACCATTTTGGTGACGTTGCCGGGCGACAGCGTGAACGTGATCGCGTTGTTGAAGGTTTTCCAACTGGCGTCCGAGAAATTCGGCAATTCGCTGGCGAGATACGATTTGGGCCGCGAGCCCTTCCAAAAGGGGTTGATCGCGACCGTGCGGCTTTCCGTTACGACCTGTCCGCCGGCGAGGGTGAATCCCGTCAGCACCGGCGCGCGCTGCCGGGTGTAATAAGCGTAGGCGGCCCAGCGTCCCACGTTCGAACAGCCGTATTCGATCCGCATGTAACCGTCGTCTTCGCCCCATCCGTTGCCCCATGCGTTGCGCAAAATCCACACCCCCGCCGTTCCCTGGTTGTCGTCCCATCCCACCAGAACCGCGGCATGATTCGTCGCGCCATCCGTATGGTTGTTGTAGATGCCGCCGGTGTATACCTGAAACGCGCGATCGGCTGTTACCGAGACATAAACCGGGCCGTAGGTCATGATGGCCTGCTTGATGCGGGTCTCCGAAGGAAATTCGCCATCCACGTATCCCCACGACCGCAGGCGGAATTGCGGATTGTAGGGGCAATCCGGTTCCGCGTCGGCGGACTGATACGGAAAATCCTGTTCGAGAATCGCGCCGATTTTATCGCATTGCGAATCGTGTCCCACATAGAATCCGAAAGCCCGGTTGCCGCCCGTCGAGCAGGTCCAGCCCTCCGTATTGGTGCTGATGAGATACTGTTCGGACAGGTCCACCGTTTCCCGATCGACGACCTTGATGATGGATTCCATGACTGCATTGGTCGCAAAGGCCCAACTGGCCGCGCAGTCCCGCGCATGTTTCACCGGGGTGACGCCGCCCTGTGCGCGCCAGTCGAATGCGGCCGGGAGTGCGGCGATGTCCGGTTCTTCTTTTTCGGCGGCCATGTCTTTTCGGGCTTCCGCCGGAAATTTGCCGTCAATGTCGCCGGTAATGGCGCTCAGCGGACGATCCGTCGCGGAGTTGAATCCCATGGTGAACGTCCATCCGTTTGCGGCCGCCTGCGCGTGCAGATCGTCCAATTCCGCCTGGGAAAGTCCTCCTGTGCCGGCATACGGTTCATAGGCGGCAGCGTATACCGTCGTTTTCCCGCCTTGCAGAGACAGCGTCCGGGCCGGCGGCGCCGTCCATTGCGCCAAGTCGCGAAAACGAATCGTGTAGGTTCCCGGTGCGAGTTCCGTTGCCGTGGCGCCGGCCGCCCGCCATTCGCCGTACTCGATTTGCCATTCGGCGCCGGCCTCGACCGCGTCGGCGGGCGCAATCGTCACCCGCAACGCCGCCTTGGGCGCCGGCCGCGGATCGCATCCGCAGCATGCCGCGGCGAACACCGCACATACCACAACCCCGGCGAATCGAACGGCCATCAGGCGGCTCATTGCATATCCTCCATGATCTACTTTGCGTTATCCTACACCAAAACCGGCCGGATAGCGACGGCCTCCTCGAAATGCATGGACGAGTCTTATTTTCGAGCGGAATACGTCATGCCGTTGACAATACCCTCCAAGCCATGGAATGTTCCGGGAGATCGGCGGGCGATTTGCCTCGCGGAGTTGACAGCGAAGGCCGGCTGGTGCATGCTAAGCGCGTGTATGGAGCGGTTGTTGTACCGACTATCCGGTCTGTCTCCGCCTGTGACTTTCCATACACGCGCTAATGCCGAAATCATGGAGGGATGAAAGCATGAGGATGTTGTTCGTTATGGCGGCGTCGGCCGCGCTGGTGTTATGCGGATGCGGTCCCTCGGCGCCGCCGTCGCAGACGGCAAAGCCCCGTATCGCGTTGATCATGAAATCCCTGGCCAATGAATTCTTTCTGACAATGGAAAAAGGCGCGCGAACGCATCAGGCCGCGCATGCGGATCAATATGAATTGCTCGCGAACGGGATCAAGGATGAACTGGACGTGGGCCGGCAGACACAACTCGTCGAGCAGATGATTGCCCAGCGCGTGGATGCGATCGTCATCGCCCCCGCGGATTCCAAGGCGCTCGTTACAGCGTGCAAGAAGGCGCTGGATGCCGGTATCGTCGTCGTGAACATAGACAACAAGTTCGACGATGGCGTTCTGGCCGACAAAGGTATCCAAATACCCTTCGTGGGCCCGGACAATCGCAAAGGCGCGCGGATGGTCGGCGAATACGTGGCCAAGCGCCTGCAGGCGGGCGATCCGGTCGCGATCGTCGAAGGCGTGCCGACGGCTTTCAATGCGATCCAGCGCAAACTCGGTTTCGAGGATGCCCTAACGGCGGCCGGCATGAAGATCGTCGCAAGCCAGAGCGCGGGATGGGAGATGGAAACGGCCAACCGGGCCGTATCGGCGATGATTATGGAACATCCGGAACTGAAGGCGATCCTTTGCGCGAACGACAGCATGGCGCTGGGGGCCGTGGCCGCGCTGAAAGCCGCGAACAAGGCAGACTCGGTACTCGTCGCTGGTTTCGACAACATTTCGGCCGTTCACGATCTGGTCAAACAGGGCAAAGTCGTCGCCACCGCCGATCAACACGCGGATCAATTGGCCGTTTTCGGGATTGAATACGCCCTTGAAATGCTCGTCCGGAAGGGTGCGCCGGCGGATCGCGAGACGCCCGTGGACCTGATAACCGCCGAGACAATCCAACCATGACGCGCTACCGCTGGCTGGCTGACTATGTGGGGCTTGGGCTGGCGCTGGCTGTGTTGATCGGTTTTTTCGGCCTGGCGACGAATCATTTCATGTCGGCCGGCACGTTTCGCAATATCGCCAATCAGATCCCCGAGATGATGGTCGTGGCGGCGGGCATGACTTTCGTGCTGATCATCGGCGGGATCGATCTGTCGGTCGGTTCCGTGCTCGCGGCGAGCGGCGCGGTGCTTGGGATTTGCCTGGCGCAGTTTCACTGGCCGTTGCCGCTGGCTTTCCTGGCATGCCTTGCGACAGGTTTTGTCTGTGGCGTGGCCAACGGAGTCGTGAGCGTCGCATGGCGTCTGCCGTCTTTTATCGTGACGCTTGGCATGCTCGAAATCGCGCGTGGCGCCGCCTATCTGCTTACGCATTCACAAACCCAATACATCGGGCGTCCCGTCGAACGCCTGGCCGAAGCGCACGTTTTTGGATTGTCGCTGCCCTTTTTTGCGGCCGTTGCGGTTGTCCTTGCCGGCCAGGCGGCGCTGAGCCATACCCTGTTCGGGCGGCACGCCCTGGCGGTAGGCGCCAATGCCGAAGCGGCCCGCTTGTCGGGCATCAGGGTGCCGGCCATTACCATAGCCGTTTTTGCATTGAGCGGCGTGCTGGCGGCAGCCGCGGGCGCGATCCAGTGCGCCCGGCTTGGCGCCGCCGATCCCAATGCCGGCAGCGGATTCGAACTACAGGCTATCGCGGCCGCCGTTATCGGCGGCACGAGCCTCATGGGGGGCCGTGGCTCCATCGTGAAGTCCTTTTTCGGCGTGCTGATAATCGCCGTGCTTGGCGCCGGCCTGTTTACCCTCGGCGCCCAGGAATCCACGAAGCGAATTGTGACGGGCGGCGTCATCGTGGCGGCCGTGATATTCGACTATTACCGCCACCGGCTCGAAGCCCGCGCGTGAAAACGTCGTTGGCCGTTGCTTATGATTTGCGGTGAATGACGGCAAGGCTTAGCGGTATAGTGGCGATGGTGTACAGGGAGAATTCGGACGATGATGCGCGCGCTTTCCTGGAAAACGGAAATGGATTATGTATTCTTTCTGTACGGAATGGCGTTTGTTCTGCTGGCCGCCGTATGCTTTGTCCTGGTCCGCCGCGAGGGACGCCTTCAGCCGTGGATATGGCTGGGGATTTTCGGGCTGATTCACGGTCTCAATGAATGGGGCGACCTGCTGGCGATCGAATTCGGGGACAGCCCTGTTTTTGGGGCCTACCGTCTGGCTTGGATGGCGTTGTCTTTCGTGGTCCTGATCGAATTCGGACGGACGGGGATGTCCTCGCTGGGACGCCGCGTTCCCGGTCGCTGGATTTATCTCTTCTTGATTTGCGGCGCGCTGGCGGGCGGTCCGGCGGGTCTGGCCGGACTCAGCGCTTCATGCCGGTATGCGCTGGGATTTGTGGGCGGGGTCTGGGCCGCGGCGTTTTTTTTCTACCAGGGGCGGCAGACGCACGGCCATACGCGGCATTTGTGGACCGCGGGCTTTTTCATGGCGGCCTATGCGATCTTTGTGGGTCTGATTGTTTCAGAAGCCCCGTTTTTCCCCGCCTCCGTAATCAACCAAACCGTATTCCTGGAAAGACTGGGCTTTCCGGTGCAATTATTGCGCGCCTTGTGCGCGGCGGGCATCGTGGCGGCGATGTGGCTCTACTCGGAACGCCGGCATGAGGAAGCGGTGGCCGGAACCGGCTTGGCCGCGGTGCGCGGGTATCAGCCGTTGATCCTGGCCGCGATTGTTCTGGTCATCATGGTATGCGGATGGGCGCTGACGACCTATTCGGGGTACCGGGCGGACGCGAACAACCGGCGCGAATTACTGGCCCGCGCGGAGGCCATCGCCGTCATGCTGGATCCCGAATGGGCGGCCGGCCTTGAGGGTGTTCCCGCAGAAGAGGACGATGGGACATACCGCAGAAAAAAACAACTGCTTTCAAAGGTGTGCGATCAGCAGCCGGACGTGCGGTTTGCCTACGTCATGGCGCGGCGCGGCGGACGGATTGTCTTTCTCATGGATGCTCAGCCGCAACGATCCTTTGATCCGGAAAGTGTGAGCCGGCCCGGCGACGTGTACGAAGAGGCCACGCCCGAACTCGAGGCGCTTTTCGACGGCGGGACCGGTTTCGTGGAGGGTCCCGTCGCCGACCGCTGGGGTTCGTGGGTATCCGCTATCGTGCCGCTGCGAATGGCAGACACCGGGCGTGTCGCCGCCGTATTCGGCATGGATATTTCCAGCGCGGCGTGGGAACATGAAGTCGTCCGGCAGCGCGCAAACGGGATCGTCATTACGCTGCTGTTTTTATTGCTGACGGTTAGTTACATTCTGGCCGCGCAATATTCGCGCGATGTCGCCTTGCGCACCGCCGCCTCCGAACGGGTGCACCGGACGCTCGTGGACGGATCCCCCAACGGGGTTCTGCTGGTGGACCCGGATGGCCGAATCGCCCGGATCAACCACGCGATGATATCGAAAATGGGCTGGCGCGACGAGGATTTCACGGGGCGGTTTTTTATGTCGCTGTGGCCCGATTCCTTCCGCGAACAGGTGCGTAAGGCCTTGGAACTGGCGCAGTCCGGGCGCCCGGCCTATTTCGAGGCGGAATGCGAACGCGCGGACAACGGCGCGCGGGTGGTGTGGGAAGTTACGCTCAATCCGGTCGTGGATCACGATGCGCACGTCCGCCGCCTGGTGTGCATCGCGAACGACGCGACCTCGCGCCACGAAGCCGAGGCGGCCTTGCGCGCAAGCGAGGAAAAATACCATACCCTTTTCGCGAGTTCCGCCGACGGGGTGCTCCTGATGAACGACACCGTCCTGGAATGCAACGAGCAATTCTGCCGGATGCTGGCCTGTTCGCGCGACGACATTGTGGGCCACACGGTGCTCGATTTCTCTCCCCCGACCCAGCCCGACGGTCGCCTTTCCGCCGGTCTCGCGCGCGAAAGGGTGGACGCGGCCCGTAACGGCGAACCGCAGGTCTTTTATTGGCGGCACTGCCGCAAAGACGGTTCGCCGCTGGATGTCGAAGTGTCGCTGAAGGCGGTCAGCGTTGGCGGGCAGCGTATCCTGCTGGCCGATGTTCGCGACATTACGGAACGCCGCCGGACTGAAGAACGATTGGCGAAAATCAACGCCTGCTTTCTGGGGCTGGGAAGCGATGCTCAGGAAAACATTGCCCGTCTTACGGCGCTGTGCGGGGAACTGTTGGACGCCTCGTGCGCCCTGTATAATCATATGGAAGACGGCCGTCTGTGTTCCATGAGCCAGTGGAACATGCCGCCGGATTTCCATTTCGACGATGCCGGCAGCGGGCATATCTGCAGCGACGTGATCCGGGACAGCAAGGAAGAAGTCGTGGTGTTGCGCAATCTGCCGGAAACGCCCTATGCGGCGCATGTAACCAGCATCCGGCGCTATGGCCTGCATACCTATGTCGGCAAGGCGGTGAAGTGCGGCGGACAGACGGTGGGTTCACTATGCGCGTTGTACCGGCGGGATTTCGCGCCCGGTGAAATGGAACTCAGCACCATCGGGATTGTCGCGTCCGCCATCGGCATCGAGGAAGAACGCATGCAGGCCCTGCGGACGCTGACCGAAAGCGAGGAACGTTATCGCGCGTTCGCCAGCCATGTGCCGCTGCACCTTGCCGTAATGGATTCGGACGGCCGGTTCTCGCTCTGGAACCGGTATTCCGAAATCATGTTCGGCTATACGGTGGAAGAAGCCGCCGGCCGTCTGAATCTGCGCGATTTGTTCCCATCCCGCGAAGAGGCGGAACAGGCCATGGAAGATGCCGCGGCGCTGGGCATATACGACCGGGAAACCGTGATGCGGCGAAGGGACGGGACGCAGTTTCCGGCCCATCTGGTTGTGGTGTCGCGGCGGCAATCCACGGGCGCGAAGGCGGCGTTTTTCGTCTTTGCCGAAGACATTGCTGAACGGAAAAAAGCCGAAGAGGAACTCCGCAAGGCCAAAACCGACGCGGAAGCGGCCAACATGGAACTCGAAGCCGCGATCGAACGCGCAAACCGGCTCGCGTTCGAGGCCGACATGGCCAACCAGGCCAAAAGCCAGTTTCTTGCCACCATGAGCCATGAAATCCGCACGCCGATGAACGCCATCATCGGCATGACGGGCTTGCTGCTCGATACGAAACTCGATGCGGAACAGCGCGAATTTCTCGAAATCGTGCGCAGCGCCGCCGATTCGCTGCTGGCCCTTATCAACGACATCCTGGACTTTTCGAAGGTCGAAGCGGGTCGGCTCGATCTCGAAACGCTCGATTTCGATCTCCGATCGACCATCGAGGACACGATGGATATGCTTGCGATCAAGGCCCATGAAAAAGGCCTGGAATTTGCCTGCCTGATCCATCACGATGTTCCGGCGCTGCTGCGGGGCGATCCAGGGCGGATCCGACAAGTCTTGATCAATCTCTGCAACAACGCCATCAAGTTTACCCGGGAGGGCGAGGTCTTGGTGCGGGTGACGCTCGCCGCGGAAACGGCGGCGCAGGCCACCCTGCATGTCGCCGTCACCGACACGGGTATCGGCATTCCCCAGAACCGCATGGACAAATTGTTCCAGTTGTTCTCGCAACTCGACGCCTCCACCACGCGTAAATACGGCGGCACCGGATTGGGTTTGGCGATCTCGAAAAAACTCGTGGAACTCATGGGCGGCAAGATCGGCGTCGAAAGCAAGGAAGGGGAAGGCTCCACCTTCTGGTTCACAATCGTGCTCGAAAAACAACCCGCGGGCGCGCGGCTGCCGGTGAGCGACAACAGCGCGCTGGCAGGACAGCGCATCCTGATTGTGGATGACAACGCCACGAACCGGCTGGTGTTTCGCGAGCAATTGCGTTCTTACGGGTGCGTGCCGGACGAGGCCGCGAGCGGACGGGAAGCCTTGGCCAAAATGGAAGAAGCCGCCGCGCGCCATGCGCCGTATACGGCGGCGCTGGTGGACTTGCTGATGCCGGACATGGACGGTATCGAATTGGGCCGCACGGTAAAAGCCATACCGGCCCTTGCGAATACCCTGCTGATTATGGTGACGTCCCGCGGACAGCGCGGCGACGCCAAAGCCTCGAAAAACATCGGTTTTGCCGGATATCTGACAAAACCGGTCCGCACCGAACATCTTCGGGACTGTCTGGCCATGGCTTTGAACCGGACGGTGGAACCATCCTCATCCGGCGAAACCCCGCTCATCACACGCCATCTCGTTTCGGACGAGCGGCGCCGAATCCGAATTCTGCTGGCCGAAGACAACGTGACCAACCAGAAGGTGGCGTTGCGCATTCTCGAAAAGCGCGGATACCGGGCCGATGCGGTGGCCGACGGCAAAGAGGCCGTGGCCGCGTATGCCTCGGCGCCGTATGATTTGATTCTGATGGACGTCGAAATGCCGGAAATGGATGGGTTCGAGGCCACAAAAACCATCCGGAAGCGGGAAGAAGCCACGGGCCGCCATACGCCCATCATCGCCATGACGGCGCACGCATTGACCGGCCAGCGCGAGATCTGTCTCGACGCAGGCATGGACGATTACGTGGCCAAGCCGGTGCGCCCGGAGGACCTGTTCGCCGCGATTGATCGCCAGATGGCCGCCGTGTATTCCGTTTCCGCGGGCGCGGCGCCCGAAAAGACCCAAGACGGGTTGCCTCCTGTTTTCGACATGGCCGGCCTTGATGTCCGGATGGGAGGCGATCAGGATCTGGTGAAAGAGATCGTTGAAGTGTTTCTGGACGATTTTCCGGCGCAGATGGCGCGGTTTCTTCAGGCTTTGCGAGACCGGGATCAGGCCTTGGCGCACCGGCAGGTCCATTCCATACGGGGCGCAGCGGCCAGCGTCGGCGCGGAACGGCTGCGCGCGTTGGCGTTGCAGGCGGAGGATGGCGTGCGCGCCGGCGCGTTCGAGGAAACGTTGGCCTTGGCCGAAAAAATGGAGCCGGTCTTTGCGGAATTCCGGGCCGAGATGTCCCGTTTGGGTCTCGTGTCCGATACCGGCGCGGCGAGTGGAAGCAAAGGATGATGTGCCCATGAAAGTGCTGATAGCCGAAGACGACGCCACGTCGCGTCGCGTCCTTGAAATGTTGTTGCAAAAATCGGGGTACGAAGTGGAGGTGACTTGCGACGGCGCCGAGGCGTTGAGCCGCCTGCGCACGCCCGGCGCGCCCGATATCGCCATTCTTGATTGGATGATGCCGGAAATGGACGGCGTCGAAATCTGCCGGCAACTACGCACCCACGAACCGGCCGTGCCCCGCTATCTGATTCTCTTGACGGCCAAGGGAAAGACGGAAGATGTCGTCGAAGGGCTTACCTCCGGCGCGGACGATTATGTGACGAAGCCGTTCGAGCGAAAGGAACTGCTGGCCCGGCTCAAGGTCGGCGAGCGCATCATAACGCTGCAGAAAGACATCATTGCGGCGCGCGAGGAATTGCGCATCCTTGCGACGCAGGATTCGCTGACGGCCACGTGGAACCGCCGCGTTATTCTCGATCACGTCGGGCAGGAACTCATCCGCGCCCAGCGCAAGCGTTCGAGCCTCAGCCTCGCCATGGCCGATATAGACCATTTCAAGCGCATCAACGACAATTACGGCCACTTGGGCGGAGATGAGGTGCTGCGCGAGGTGAGCCGCCGCCTGTCGGCTTCGCTACGGCCTTACGACGCGGTCGGACGGTTCGGCGGCGAAGAATTTCTGGTGGTTATGGCCGAATGCGGCGAGACGGAGGCGCGATCCGTCGGTGAACGTCTGCGGGCTTGCGTGTCCGCTTCGCCTATTCAGTGGGAAAAGCATGCCATAGACGTGACGATCAGTGTCGGCGTGGCCACAGCGGGCGACACCGGCGGACTTACCGTGGAAAACCTGATACGCCGGGCTGACGATGCCTTGTACCGCGCCAAGAGCGCCGGCCGCAACCGTGTCGAACACCTGGGCATGGAATAGGAGGCATACGCATGGCCGAAGGAACGACCGCGCCGGAAACGCCGGCATGCCGGGTGCTGGTGGCCGACGACGACCTTACTTCGCGCACCATCCTTCTGCAACTGCTGCGTAAATGGGGATATGAGACGGTTTCCGCCGCCGACGGCGACGAGGCCTGGAGTCTCCTTCAGGCGGAGGGAGCGCCGTCGCTGCTGCTGCTGGATTGGATGATGCCCGGCAAGGACGGCGAGACGCTGTGCCGTATGGTCCGGCAGCGGTCCGAAACACGCTACATTATCCTGATTACGTCGAAAGATCGCACCGAAGACATCGTCAAGGGTCTCGAAGCCGGGGCCGACGAATACATCGTAAAACCCTTCGACAAGGACGAATTGCGCGCACGCATCCGCGCGGGCGAGCGGATACTTGGCCTCGAACTCGCCCTGCGGCGGCGCGTCGCCGAACTCGAAACGGCGCTCGCGGAAATCGAGACGCTGCGCGGCATGCTGCCGATTTGCTCCTACTGCAAACGTGTGCGCAACGACGGCAATTACTGGCAGGACATTGAAAGTTATATCGCCGCCCATTCGGAGACGACGTTTTCGCACGGCGTGTGCCCCGAATGTTACGCAAAGATTGTGCAGCCCGAACTCGACGCGCTCAAGGCTGAAAAGAAAATCAGGGGAGGCGCCGGGAATGCCTGCTAGTCCGTTGCGATGGGAAAAAGGCGAATTGTTCCTGCTGGATCAGACCCGGCTGCCGGAAGCGTGCGTCGAAATCAATCCGCGCACGCTGGAATCGGTGCGCGAGGCCATTCGCGCCCTGCGGGTCCGCGGCGCGCCGGCCATCGGATTGTGCGCGGCATTCGGTGTGCTGATCGGTTTGCGCGAAAAGACTCCGCGGACCGTCGCGGATGCGTTGGAAGCCGTGCGCGAATCGGCCGCGTTCCTGGCGACGGCGCGTCCCACCGCGGTCAACCTGTTCAAGTCGCTCGACGACATGAAGACCGTGGCCGAAGCGGCCGTGAACGAGCGGACGGTCGAGGCGTTTACGGCGCGCATGGAAGCGGCGGCGGTGCGGATGCTGGACGAGGACCTATGCATTGGACGCGCCATCGGCGAGCACGGCGCGCCGCTGATCCGCGACGGCGACGGCGTGCTGACGCACTGCAACGCGGGCGCGCTGGCTACGGGCGGCTACGGTACGGCGCTGGCCGTGATGTACCGGGCGCAGGAGTTGGGCACGCGGTTCCATGTGTTTGCGGACGAGACGCGTCCGTTGTTGCAAGGCGCGCGGCTGACGGCGTGGGAACTGGCGCGGGCGGGCATTGACGTGACGCTGATCTGCGACAACATGGCGGCGCAGGTCATGCGCGAGGGGCGCGTGCAACTGGCCGTCGTCGGCGCGGATCGCATCGCGGCCAACGGCGACACCGCGAACAAAATCGGCACCTATGGCGTCGCGCTGCTGTGCCGCGCGCATGGTATCCCGTTTTACGTGGCCGCGCCCCTCAGCACCATTGATCCCGCTACCCCGGGCGGGGACGACATCCCCATCGAGCAGCGCGCGCCGGAAGAAGTCACCGAAGTCTTCGGCAAGCGCACCGCCCCGGATGGCGTCAAGGTCTACAATCCGGCGTTCGACGTGACGCCCGCCGGACTGATCGCGGGCATCATCACCGAACGCGGCATCCTCCGCCCACCCTACGAAGCCTCGATCGCCGATGTGCTGAAACCGTAGTAATAAATGTATAGAGTCAGGAAAAAACGCTTACCTGACCCCATCCCTCCGAACCGGACAAGCCGTTTCTTCTGTCCGTCGGTTCCAAGTCCGCTTCGTCCACCGCGTCCATGGGGCAAGCCGTAGTTTTCCGTTACGGCCGTCCTGGCGGATTGCGCGACCCTACTCGATTTGCGAAATAAGCGAATACTGTGCCTTTCCCGGCCGGTTGGGAATGGCCTAACTTCAAGAAATAGACCGGATTGCGCGGACTTCTTTGTTGACACGCGGGGTTTTGTATGCTATAAGAACGCTGGAGCATAGTGCGGGGTTCGCGACGGAAGAGGTGTATCCGAAACGGCCCCATGGCCGTAGAGACAGGAGGAGTCACGCGCGCGATCGGGCAAAGGCTTCGAATCGGGGCATGGACGCCGTTCCGGCGAAGGAATGGTTTCGATGCCGTGGCGTATTGTCTTTGTGCGTCACGGTCGCGGCCGCGTGAACGCTGTGTCGGTTTGACGGTGGCAGTAGAGGACCTCGTGTTGTTTGCACGGGAGCATTTGGGTATACGGAGGATCGCGCCGGCGCGGGACGATTCCGCGGCGGGCGATTGGGGCGCGGCGTGCGCCCGTTCGATGGCATAGCCGGAGGTAGGGAACGTGAGAACACATTACGGCGTTATCCTGGGAATCGGGCTGGCGGTTTTCCTTGTGGCGGGAGGGTTGACGTTCTGGGATTGCGCGCGCCACGAAGTGTCGGCTGCCACGCCCGGCCCCGCCGCCGCTATCGCAGCCGCCGTGCCCGCCGCGCTGCCCCAAGCGGCGCCCCTGATCTCCCCCGCAACCCTCGGCAACATGGCTGTCATGCAAACCGCGAAAGCCGCCGATTGCGCAACGGATATATACACCATAAATGCCGATAAAGATGGCGGCGACGTTCCGTTGACGGTCACATTTACCGTGGATCCCGATCCGGCCACTTGTCCAAATCTTCCGGCATCCACGAAAGTGTGGACCTTCAAGATATTCAATGAAAACTGGCTTGAACTTGATCCTTCTTACTACACCATTGCCGATAATCAGGTTACTTTCCTCAATCCCGTGTTATACAAATTGAAAGTGTCGGTAGATATTTTCTTCGACGGCATTTTGGTTCCCCGGAAAGTGCCTCCCCAGATCTTCTGGATTTCCGGTACGAGTAGCGGAGGAGGAGAAGCCGCTCCGGCCAAATTCGAGGTCAAATCGTTGATTCCGGATACGCAGGGCTTGGTGCCGATGCAGGACTGGGCGCTGCTTTTTCAGTTCAATCTCAGTTACTCCAAGGAAAAGCCGGCGCCACGATGCCTGGTGGAACTTTATTTTGCCATTCGAGGCGATCCCAAGGCCGCCGATCGCGCGTATACGGTCTGCCGCGGTCCGCTTCAGGATGAAATTTACCAGATCGCCATTTTCCGCGATCACGGGCCGATAGTAGACGGATATGAAGAACCGGACGGTAAACTGCAATTGGATCCTTCGCGACCCTATTATGACGGGGAACCGCTTTACCTTATGGATGCCCGGGGCCGGGGGATGGACGGCATTCAATACGACATGGACGGCGACGACACCGATTTGGAGTACGACCTCAACCTGTACAATGCCGGCGCAACGCCCCGCACCTGCGACACGATGCCCACGGCCGGGCCGGAGAAAGGCCACGGTTATCTGGTGGCGTTCCGCACCAGTTCCCTTTGGCAGACGGGAACGGGTCTCAGTGTGATCGTGGCGCGTCCGCCCAGTTCGGGGCCGTTTGGCGGGCAACTGCCCATGCAAGACATTTTCGACCGGACCAGTTGCATTCCGGTGGGTGTGCCATACGGCCAAAGCGGCCCGGTGGACTCATACAGTCCCGATTTCAAAAAGGGCGACCGTCTCGTTCCGGATGAAGCCTATAGTTCCAGTTTCAATATCGTGGACATCACCGGATCTTTGGGTGAGAGTTACCATCCTGAAATTGACGCGAATGCCTGGGCTTGGCCGAGCAAATTGTATTCACCTGTCAACGAAAGCGCCCGGCCTCGTTGGGATTCGCTGACCAACACCATTGACATGGCTTTGGGCGAATGGCTGGACATGCGGCGGCTTTTCTCGCTGGAGACGTGGGTGGCGGTTCTTGGCATCAATGCCCACGGACCGGAAAATATTTTGCCTTCTGAAATCAATCTTGTTTTTACCGATATCGGCGCGGATCCATACGGACCGGAAGGCAACGGCGGCTTCAATCCGCGGCAGATGCTGGATACGAACATATCCGAGAGCACGCAACCCGTTGATCCGAATCCTCTTTTTGGCCTTGATTATGCCTTCAACGGCGTCTGGTTATGGCATGACACGAACAACAACGTCGTGTTCGATCCGCCAGTGGCTTCGACAAGCGGCGCGACCTGCAACGGTGACTATCCGATGTATCCCGGCGCCTTTGGTCCGATCAACCAGGCGACACGAGGTTTGTCCGAATGGGAATATTTCCCATTCCCGCCAGGAGGCGGCGATCCGTGGTGGAAAATCAAACTCAAGTTCGATTATGGCCGCCGTCGCAGCAGCGTGGATGCCACGCCTACCGGTTATCTCGAACCGACTCCGGATGTTTCCGACACAATATTGACCCGGGAATGGGTGGATTATTTTATCGTATTCCGTGCGGACAGCGGATATCGAGATTCGTCCACCTCTCCGCAGCGTGAAGACGGAGTGGGCATGCGCTTGGGCGCGGATTTCCGGGTGTTTATCGAACCCCGGCATTGGAACGACCGCGCCGGCCATTGGGACGGCGGCATTCAGTTTTCGAAATCGTATATGGGCGCCGGTATGGATTACTGGCAAGACGATCCCGTGTATGAATACCCGGTGCAAAATTATTCGCTTCCCTATATGCCCTACACGCCGCATTTGACGGATCTTCAGGCTTTCAACCCGGAGGGCGTTCTGCCGTGGTGGCCCGAACGGACCAACAACCAGTATGTGGTCAAACCGCTTCGCGGCGGGATGGAAGTCCACGATCTCGTCATAACCTACAATTCCGACAACGTGTACGCCAAACAGACGTATCTTGATTTTATAGATCCATATTTGAGCACATGCTCACACTACTATGACTATTCCAGGATTTTGGACATGTGGGTTGACCCGTTCACGGTCATGCGTCTGCATTTCCTGACGTCCGTCTTTCCCTATTTTCAGCCAACGTATGGAATCACCTATACGGCCGGCATTGTGGCCCCCTATTTGGGCGATGCAAACGGCGGGTTCCAGTACGCCTTTGAGAGCGTACCCTTCTTCAATGCCAACCTCGAGTTTCCGTTGTCGCAATTCTACAAGACGCCGCATCCGCAGCCGACGTTGCCCATCTATGAAAATTGGCCGGGAAATCCGGATTTGGGCGCGGTGACATTTGGAACGAACGAAACGGTGGCGACCGGAACGCTCGGAACGTGTAACTTCTATAGCACGGGATCGAATCCAACCACCCCCAGCGACGATATCTATGTTTTCGACGTGCCGGACGCCGCGTGGCCGTTCAATGCCTACGCTGGCTTCTGGCTTATCGATCAGTACAATGCCAAGTTCCGCATTGCCGGCAATACGGCCACCCAGTTGTTCCTGCTCCGGGCCGGCACCGATGTGGAATATAAGATCAGCAACACGCCGCCCACCTACGAAACACGGCATGTGCCTGGCGTCGCGGATGGGCCGTGGGCCATTGCCCGGTTTGCGTTACAGCCGGCGACTTATCCCCGGGCTACCGATTGGCCCGCCGGGTTGGATCCGAAGGATCCGAATTTCCTTGGTGTGCAGCCGGCCGGCGGGCGCGCGGCGCGTCTGCTCATTCAGCGGACCGATCCGTACAGTCCTTCCGATGCGGCCAGCTCGTCACTCATCACCAATTCGCGCGTGACCGGCATGCTGGGCATCAACCTCTGCGGCGCGGACGATCCCGTGACCAATCTGTACAGCGAGATGTCCTTGCAAAGCGTGACTGTGGCGTTCTGGGGACCGGACTTGGATCCGCGGACGGATTTTCTTCCGCTGGATTCCTCCGGCACGCTGCCGATGTCCGGCGTGCTGCTGGTCGAGGATTCGAGCCACGACGGCGTGCTGAACGTGGGCGATGTTCCGGTTCCGTTGAAAGATTGTGCGTGGGGCAGCGCGCCCGAACCCGTTGACTTGGACGGTGACGGCGTCGCGGACGATCTCAATGGCGACGGTGTCGCGGATGCGTCCGATTACGCCTGGGTGTTGAAACTGACGCCGGCCAAGGCATGGACCATTCCGCATACCGACAAATCCGGTTCCCTTGCGCTCAAAGCCAACGACGGCGACGGCGTGGTGGGCGAGCGAAAGGATCCGTATTCAAACGAAACCATTCGTACAATCGAAGAATCCCATTGGGAAGCGAAACTGGATCCGGCCAAGAACGCGGCCAAAGCGTTGCCCGTGGGAGGCAATTCGGGCGACGACCTGTTCGTCACGGTGCGGGCGTCGCACAGCATCGCGCGGTTCAAGCAGTTCCGGGCGATGGTGCCGGCTTCGTTGCCGTCGCGCAACCCGCCTGACGCGCGGATCGCGGGTATTCGGATTACGCCGCCTCCGTATTTCCAGCCCGACTCCAATCTCAAACTCAGTCCCGACGAGGGACCGGTGCAGGATTTCTTCGGCCACGACATGATGGAAACCAACGTCGCGGTGGATATCGTGAACCTGACGGCTTCGGGCCAGAAGATCAAGCCCGGCGGTCCCGCGCTGGCGCCGCTGGGACTCGACATCTCGACCAACCGCGACAACGTGTCGAATCCGAACGATCCGAAGAACGCCACGATCTACAAGGCGGACAACGGCGTCTCGGTGTCGCCCACGCAATACAGCACTCCCGGCAAGACGTGGACCCCCGAAGTCATCGGCAACTGGCTGATCGGCATGTCTTCCGAGGAAGGCGTCAAGCGCCTCGAAAGTTACGAGATCGTGGGCGCCAACGGCAGCACGCTGACGCTGCGCGCCGGTTCGCCGGCGGCGGGCAAGTTCCGGATTGTCAGGGATCCGACGTTCCTCGAACAGGTGTTTGTCGAAATTTACGATGATTCCGGATCGGGCCTGTTCAACCTTCAGCACGATTTGAAGCCGCTCGACAAGGATCAGACGCAAAGCGGCGTCGCGATCTACCGCGACAACGACTGGGATCCGAACAACAGCAACGGGAAATTTGACGAAAACATAGATATTCCGTTGACGCTGGATCAGGAGCCGGTGTACATCGGTTTGGCCGGCCAGCCGCAGATGATCAAGTTCGTGTTCTCGTCGCCCGGCACGGACGACCTCGCGGTGGACGGTCCGAAACTGCTGGCCAATCAACCGCGCCTGCGGCAATGGGTCCCCGATTCCTTCGGACTCGCGCCGACGGATCCCGAAACCGGCCCCGACTTCTTCGTGGTCATTCGCACGTCGAAGCAGATGGATGCCGGAGACAAGTTCCGTGTGGGCATCGTTTCGTGGGGACCGGCCACGCCGACCGAACCCGATCCGGACCAGTTCCCGTCGCCGCTGCAATGGCCGGGCGGTCAAGTGAACCCGACCGAATGGAAGATCTTCAGCGAATTCCCGTGGAGTTCGCGCGCGCTCGGATTCATTACCTTCTTCAAGAATCCGCAGCCGTATTATTCGTGGACGTATGATCACCAGACACGGAAAGTCGTTGCGCACGCCGAAGTGGATCACAGCCAGGATCCGCTGCCCGGCAAGGACTACAACAGCACGGCCACACCCAATCCCGGCGTCAGCGACGTGCACAAGTACCGCTATTGGATACGCACGACGGCTAACAAGTTCGGGCGGACCTATGCCATTACCGCGCTGGCCCGTCCCGTGGTGGATTTCACGGCCAGTTTCACGCGGCGCGCGCCGGGCGAATCCATCACGTTCGTGAGCCTGTCCACGGGCACGATCGTAAACTACATCTGGAATTTCGGCGACGGCCAGACCGCCACCACCACCACCGGACAGACCACGCACAGTTACGCGTCGCCGGGCAAGTACACCGTCTCGTTGACGGTGGTGGATAATACGGGAGCGTCGGATTCGGTGACGAAGACGGACTATATCCAGATACTGTCGGCGCCGTTTGCCAATTTTGAAGGATCCCCGCGGATCGGCGTCGCGCCACTCGCCGTCCAGTTCACGGACCTCTCCGTCGGCACGCCCGACAACCCCGCGTCCTCCTATGTATGGGATTTCGGCGACGGGACGGCCGTGAGCACGCTCCGTTCGCCCAAGCATACCTATACCGCGTCGGGCATCTTTGCGGTCACCCTGACGACAACCTTCCGTGATAACACATCGGATACAATCCGGGCGGAGAACTACATTCTGGTGCGTCCGGGCGGCGGCGAAGGCGAGGGTGAAGGCGAAGGCGAGGGCGAAGGGGAAGGTGAAGGCGAAGGCGAGGTGGATTGCACCTTTATCGCGCCGCAAGATTATCCGACGGCCAGCCTGACAATTACCGACGGCATCAAGGCCAAGGACAAGAGCGGCTTGTTGCCGCTGACCGACTGGGTCCCGCTGATTGCCTTTACGATGAATTGGGACAGCGCGGACAAGCCCGCGCCGCGTTATCTCCAGACCCTGACCTATACCATCCGGGCGGATCCCCGTTCGAGCGAGGATCTCGGCTACGACAACGTGGACGGTCCGGCGGCCTCCGACCTGCTCGAATTCGGGATATTCCAGGAATACGGCAAGAAGGAAGAGCGGAACGGCGTATTGGACGAGAAAGACGCGCCCCTCGGTATCTATTGGGATAACCGGGGCGCGCCCGTGGGCCGTCTGGTGGCCAATTACCAGGGCTACCTCGTCTATCAGTTGGACTTCGTCGGATCGGGCACGCCCGACAACCCGGAATTTCCGGTCACGAGTTCGTCGCCCGAGGATCCCGCGTCTTACATCATAGCGGTGCGTACCTCGGCGACGTGGCGGTCGGGTTTGAGCCTCGGCTATACCGTGGACTACGCCCGCATGTGCCCCTATCCGATCAAGATCGATCAGGGCAAGGTATCCGTGCTCGACAAATACTCGCCCGATTTCCCCGGGGGCAAGAAACTCGACGAAAAGATCGGCTATTCGTCCAGTTTCGCCGTGTGGGACATCACGGGCGGCCCGTTGACCGCGTGGAACAACCGCTTCATCAACGCCTGGACGTGGCCGTACCGCATGTACACGCCCATGGCCGAACAGTCGCGTCCGCGGTGGGACGTGCCCGGCACACTGTTCAACCTCGTATCGGGCGAATACCTCGACATCCGCAAGCTAATGCCGCTCGAACAGTGGATTCCGCTCATCGGGATCAATTTGCACTCGGTTTGGCCGCCGTACATTCCCGGCGCGACCGAGCACGAACGGTGGGGGATCGTCGAAGGCGAGACGATCAACTGGTTTGCCCAGTTGCAGGAAGTCAATGTGGTGTTCACGGATATCGGCGCGGATCCGTACGGCGAGCCGGGCAACGGCGGCCTGAACGCCCCCGAAGGCTTCGACCCGATGCGGAACAACACCGAGCAAATGGTTGTGGTGGACCATCCCATCGGCTACGATTTCGCCTTCAATGGCGTGTGGATCTGGCAGGACACCAACGGTAACGGCATGTTCGATCCGCCCACTCAGGATCCGGCCGGCGGCGTAACGCTCAACGACAAGCCCATGTGGCCCGCCTCGTTCGTCAGCCTGATCGAAATGGGCATGGATGCGTTTGCCGACTCGGCGACGTGGGAATGGGTGCCGTTCCCGCCGGGCGGCGGCGATCCGTGGTGGAAGATCCGGCTGCGCACGATGTTCGGCGCGCGGCGCTGGACCGGCGACGACCAGTACGGCGGCATGGTGCCGCAGGTGCCCGACGGCGCGTTTACCAGCATGTACAAAAACGATTACTTCATCGTTTGCCGGGCCGACAGCGGTTACGAGGACATCAGCGTGGCGCCGCCCGACGGCACCGGCATGAATCCGGGCGCGGATTTCCGCTGCTTCATCGAACCACGCCGCTACGACCCGCTGAAGGGCGGCTACACCGGCGGCATCTACGTGGACAGCCAGATTCCAGCCGATATCACTTCCTTGGAGAACTGGCAGGACGATGCGCGGTGCGAAGCGGACGAGCCGTGGTGGCCACAGCGCACACTCGTCGCGGACAACACAAAACCGGTCCGTTTCAACGTGGACGTCCACGACTACGTCATGACCTACGAGTCGAACAACCGCTACGCCTACCAGACGTATTTCTATCACGGCGACGGCGATTTCGGCATCGCGATTCCCAGTACCGGCGTGAGCTTGAGCGGCACGGCCACCGACTACACCTTCCTGGGCGGTTACCAGTTCTGGTTCGACCGCTGGATGGATCCGATGGCGGCCCGCATGATGCAGTATGAGAATCTGCACAGCATCGGGGTCGCGCCGTGGAACCTGATTACGTGGAGTTGGACCTACAACAACGTCCACGTGTCGGCGGACGATCAGAACGGCGCGGGGCAGTTTGCCTACGAAACCGTGCCGTTCTTCAATTCGTACGTGGACGAACCGCCCCACGGGCCGCGCTCGAACGCCTATCCGTATCCGGCCCGGCAGCCGTTGCTGCCGGAGTACGGCACGTGGCCGGGCGGACTCGAACCGGGCCAGTATCCGCGCGCGAGCGATTGGCCGCAGACCTACCGGAAAGCGCGTCTGCTGCATCAGCACGTGGATATCTGCAGCGGCCTGACGCCGATGCTCGGATTCAACCTCGTCGGTACGGACGACCTCATCACGAACGGGATCAACAAGATGTATCTCCGGAGCATCACGGTCGCGTTCTGGGGGCCGAATTTCGATCCGTCGAAACTGCTTGCGCTCGACGTGGACGGCGTATCGCCCGAATCCGGCGTGCTGCTGCTGGAAGACTCCGACAACGACGGGATTTTCCTGACCACGCCGTTCGACGAAGGCGCGGATTTCGTGTCCGGAAACCAGAAGGCGCTGCCGTTGAGCGAACTGCGCTGGCCGGCGGCGTCCGAACCGATTGACCTCGACGGCGACGGCGTGGCGGACGACATGAACGGCGACGGCAAAGTGGACAAGGCCGACTATGCGTGGGTGCTGACGTTGCAGCCCAAGCAACTGTGGCCGCTGCCGACGCTGGACAAGTCTTCTTCGTTCAGCGTGCCCATTCCCGATTTCGAGAAAGACGCCGGCGCCGCCAAGGCCGCGCCCGGACCGCGCAAGGACACGGAGCCGCAACTGCTTGACGCGGCGGAACTGTTCGGCGGACCGGCCAAGGCGGCCTCGTCCGTCAATACCGACAACTTCGGCGACGACCTCTTCATGGCCGTGCGGACGTCGGATCAATTGGGCCGCTTCGAGGGGTTCCGTGCCGTCGTTCCCGCCACCTTGCCCGCGCGGCCGTACGGCCAGCGCGAGGCCGGCATCCAGTTCTCGCCGAAGACCCCGACCAGCCCCGGCGCCTTCGAGAAATTCAACCCCGACGAAGGCCCGGTGCAGGATTACTACGGTTTCGACATGCTCGAAGGCAATGTCGCCGTGAAACTGACCGACATGACCAACCGTCCGAGCAAGATCACGCAGGGCGGCCCGCCGATGCCCTTCATCGGTATTGACGTTTCGACGAACGGCGCAAGCAAGACGTTGGATTCGGGCGCTTCCGGCGGTTCCGGCGCGGACAAAGCGTTTATCGTCGCGGGACGCAACTGGGCGGCAAACGCCCACAAGGGCTGTTTCCTGATTGACAACCGCTACGAGGCCTACGAGATTCTCGGAAACACGAACAACAAGTTGGCCTTGCGCAGCGGCCGGCCGCGCGACGGCGCGTGGCGTATCGTGCAGGATCCCTCGTTCCTAGAACAAGTCATCGTTGAATTTTACACGGCGTCGAACCAGACCGCCGGCGAAGGCGAAGGAGAGGGCGAGGGAGAGGTATGGCCTTCGGACTTCAACCTTTCGCGCGACCTGTTGCCGTTGAGCATCGATCCGACGGTCAGCGGCGTGGCGATTTATCGCGACAACGATCTCGACCCGCGCAACCGCAACGGTATTTTCGACGCGGACATTGATATTCCGGTCGCGCTCGACGTGCCGCCCACGCTTGTGGGCCTCTCCGGGCAGCCCGAAACCCAGGTCAAGTTCCTGTTCGGCCAGCCCGGCACGGACGACTGGCCGCAAGCGCTGGCCGATCAGCCGCGACACCGCCAGTGGGTGCCGGACAACTTCGGCATCCGAAACGGCGCGGCGGAAGAGGGACCGGATTTCTTCGTGGTGGTGCGCGCTTCCAGCCGCATTCCCGATGGCGAGAAGTTTGCCGCCGCGATCGTGTCTTGGGGTCCGAACACGCCGACCGAGCCGGATCCCGATTCATTCCTTGTGCCGGGCGCGACAGTACGGCCCACCGATGAAGCCGCGCTGTTCAGCGAATTTCCGTGGGCGTCCCGCGGGCTTGGATTCATTACCTTCTTCCAGAATCCGCCCATCAACTACTATCTGGAAGGCAGCAAGGCGCGCCAGGAACCGGACGCCAGCGGTTTCAACTGGCTTCGTTCGAGCACGAGCCGCAAGTTCAAGACCCGCCTGGTCACGGCGCAGAAGCCGCTGGTCGGTCCCTATTCGCTCGTAATTGACAGCGTAACGCAATCGAGGCTGCCGGCGGTCATCACGCCGCCTGCCACCTTCGATCTCGTCATCAAAGGGACAGGCTTCGGCTCCGCGCCGATGGTTTCGATCGGCGGATACGCGGTGACGGTGAAGAGTGCAAGCAACACCTCGATAGCGGTTTCCCTGCGGAACGTGGCCGGGCTGACGCCGGTGAATCCCGCGGTGCTTATCGTGCGCAACACGGTTACCGGTGATGAACGCAGCCGCGATGATCTCTTCTATGTCGAGGAAACCGCGGCCCAGACCGGACCGCGGATCACCAATGTCATTCCCGACCGCGGAAGCCGGGCCGTGTTCCCTGTGACCATTTTTGGAAGAAACTTCACGAATATCAACGACCTCGAAGTCCTCTTCGGGGAGACCCGCATGCCGATCGAATCGGCCACCTCGACCACCATCAAGGTGGGGTTCCCCGTCAGCGGATTCCCGGCGACCGGGCCGATGGACGTCACCGTGCGCAACCTCGAACCCAATTCGCTCAAGGGACTCGAAGCGGTTGCGACCAACGCGTTCTATTATCTCGACAATCCCCACGGCCCCTGCTTCATTGCCACGGCGGCCTATGGAACGCCGCTTGAACGGCGGTTGGATGTGTTCCGCGCGTTCCGCGACGAGGTATTGCTCGGTTCCTTCGCGGGCAGCGCGCTGGTCGAGGGATATTACACGGCAAGCCCGGCGCTGGCGGACGTTGTGGCGCGGCATGCGGCGCTGGCCGGCGCCATTCGGTGTGTCTTGTCGTCGCTGGCATGGGCCATAATCCATCCGTGGCCGGCGGTGTTGCTTTTGGCGGCGGGCGCGGGCGGATGCGCGATCCGTCGGCGGAGGCGGACCCTGTGATGTTCGGGCCGCCGCGGCGCAGGTACGCGGCGGCCCTACAATAGGAAAGGAACTCGGTTTGTGAGAGCGACAGTGCGGCGACTGGCAATTGTGGGGCTGTGCGCGGCGGCGGTGATCGCTGCGGCGCCGGCGGCGGAGGCCTTCTTCCCCTTGGGCGGGTATAACACGTACCTCCAACTCCGGCTGGCGCGCTGGAGTTGGCCCGCATTCAACGACGCCAACAACGACGGCGATCTGATTGGCGCCAACGAAGGCCTCGAAATTTTCATCGCGGGCGGCGCGGCCGGCTTTACCGACGAAGAACAAATCATCGTCCGGCAAGCCTTCGACGTGTGGCAGAAAGTGCCCACCAGTTACGTCCATTTCATGTTCAAGGGCCCGATTGCCGATCCGATTCCGCTGGGCGCGGGAACCCTCAATTTCATGAACACCATTTCGATTCAGGCCGGGCTGCCTTTTGCGGGCGCGGGCATCGGCCTTCCCTCCGCCACGGCCATCACCTATGTGGTGGACGACGGCTTGGTTCCCCCGGCGCTGGGCACATACGGTTATTGGTACAGCGGCGAGATCGTCGAAGCCGACATCGTAGTGGACAGCACTCAGGTGCGCGTTGTCACGCCTGGTGTGAAACCGCTGTTCGATTTGCAGGCCTGCGTGGCGCATGAAGTCGGCGTAATGCTTGGCTTGATGGCCACCCCCCTGAACAACCTCGAAGCCACGACCCTCGCGGGACAGACCATCTTGCTGGAGAGTCCCGTCGTGGCCCTTCGCGATTCCACCAACACCCTTCGCCTCGCGGGAGCGACGCCGACCATGTTTCCGCTGCCGTTCTATGTGGAACTGGGACAAGGCCAGTACACCAACGGAAATGGGGATCTCGCGCCGGACGATATCGCGGGCGTTTCCTTCCTGTATCCTCGCGGCAACCAGGACGGCTTCTTCACCATTTCGCACGAGGCGCGGACCCAAACCCGCGCCAACTATCCCTCGGTGCCCCTCCGCGGCGCCCATATCGTCGCATGGTGCGACGTGGACAACGATCCGAATACCAGCCGCGTCCCCCTGTTCAGCACCATGACGGGGCTGTATGAAATCCAGCCCATGCTGGGCGGCCGGTTCGACCTCTACGGCATGAGCAAGACCCTGGAAACCATCGGCGGCCAAGCCTTCGTGCCGACCTACACGATGACCATGTCGCCCCTCAACGCGGGAACGCTCGAACGGCAGTCAATCCCCGGAGGCTCTTCCACGCTCTTCGCATCCATCCTCGGCGCCATTGCCCAGACCCCCATGACAGCCCCGTGGGATCAGTTCCAGTCCGAAGTCTTCCACGACGGCGAAAACATTTTCGATATCGCCAAGCACGATCTCGGAACGCCGCTCCATTTCGACCGCGTGCGCAACCAGGTGGTCAGCAGCGACACGGGAAAAATCCTCGCCACGATGCTGCCGGGCCAAAAACCCATGTTCGGCGACCGCAACGATGTGTGCCCGCTGAATCTGATTCCGACGGTGACCGCCACCACGGCCACGAATACCACCTTGCGCGCGTTGCGCGACGGATTCCTGATGAAGACGGCTTTGGGCAGCATGCTGGTGGACGCCTACTATCAGGTTGCCCCGGCCATGGCCCGCTATCTTTTGGGTCATGCCGCGGCGTTGGGCGCATGGCGCGCTTTCTTCCAGGCTATTGAATGGATGCTGGGCCATGCCGCATGGGTGGCGGGCGGACTTTTCGCCTGCGCTGTATTTGCGTGGGGATGGCGCCGCCGCCGCAAAACAGCCGCCACGGCCGCAATCCTGCTCCTTGCCGCTTGCCTGGCCTTGCCGGCGTATGCCACTGTCGCCTATTTGACGGACGACGAAATGGTTGATCTCGCCGATGCCATCGTAACGGGAAAGGTCACTTCGGTAGAAAGCAAATGGCTCGGAAACGGCATCGTGACCGATGTTATTGTCCGGATTGAAAACGTGGTCAAAGGTCCCGTGAACAAAAACGGCGATCTTTATCTGCGCCTTGCGGGCGGCCGCGTCGGTTCGGTCATCACCAAGGTGTCGGAATTGCCTGAATTTGCCAAAGACCAGGAAGTCGTCCTCTATCTTCAGGAAAAACCCGGCGAAGGATATGTCGTTATCGCGGGCAGCCGCGGTAAATTCGATGTCCTGATCACCGCCAACGGCAAAAAGTACGTGACCGCCTCGACCCCCGAAGCGCGGGCCGCCATGACCGATACCCTTCGTAAAAAGGCCGCCGCCGAAAACCAGAAACTCTTTCGCGAAGAGGATCCGCGCATATCTCTCGACGACTATCTCGACTATCTGAGGGAAATCGTCAAAAGTCAGAAAAACACCAAATAATTCTTCTTCGCAGACTGTGGTATTTTGAATAGAGGGTGAAATCCGCGGCGCAGACGGTCGAGTCGGCGACGATCGAAAAAATGCCTTTTTCACCGCAGACGTGAAACTGCGTCAACAATCGAAACCCCAAGCCTGTGCGCAATCCGTGGACATCGTGGACTTTGTGGACGAAGCGGACAACAACCCAATTCCCTTCCGGGTGAAGTCCGTTGTGTCCACAAGATTGGGACATTGTGGCCGGGTGGCGTTGGATTGAGGCCGGTTCGGTCCGAATTTTGCTTTTGTCTTTTCCGTCTCATCGCCTACCGCCGGACGCCGCCTGCCGCCTGCCGATTTGCGAAAAGGGCCGGATTCGGTTATGCTGGCGGGAATAGAACAAGGCATGTTGCCTTATGGCAAGGGTTTATTGCGCGGCGGCGTCAACGCATTTTGCCTGGCGGGCGTTTTACAGGCAAAACGTGGCAGTGCGAATCCGCTTGGACACACCGTGGCCGCGGTGTGGTTGTGTGTCTTTGGCTCAGAGGTTTAGATGCTGCGAGGGTTAGCGATACGCCGGGCGTTTGTGGCGGGAGAACGGCTGCTGGCGCTGGGCGTTGTATTGGGCGTGGCGGCGTGGTACGGGGATCTGCTCCGTTATCTGCCGAAAGGCAAGCCGTCGGTGGCCGCGGCCATACCGATTGGACCGGACAGTACGGCCGGCTCGCTGGCGTTGCCGAAAGCGCGCGCGGAGTACGATAGCCTCGTGGCCAGCGGTCTATTCGGTCCCGCGGCGGCGGCCGTTCAGGAAGCGCCCGCGCCGCCGCCGGAACCGGACGAAAAAGACACCGAGTTGCGTTTGCAGTTATGCGGAACGGCGGCCACGTCTCCGAAAGACTTGTTTGCGACGGCGCTCATTCTGAACCAGGACATTGGCAAGGTCGGCGCGTTCTTTGTGGGCCAGCAGGTCGTCGAAAACGTGACGCTGGAGGAGATTCACCCGAAGAAGGTCATTCTGTTCAACAAAAACGCAAACCGCCGCGAAGTGCTTCGCGCCGAAACCGCGGAAACCGGCCAAACGCAAATGGCGTCGCGTACGCCGAAGCCTTCGGCGCCGCCTCCGCCTCCGCCGGGTCCGGGCAATCGCATCAACCTGAACAAGACGGAACTGATTCAGGAGGTGGTGACCAATTACGCGGACTTGGTGACACAAGTCCGGCCGGAGTTGTATCGCGACGAGTCGGGCAATATCGCCGGCATCACTGCGAACAACATTGAATCGGTTCCCTTGGCGAAGACACTGGACGTGCGCAACGGCGACATCCTCCAGACCGTGAACAACGAACCGATCGACAGCCAGGAAAAAATTATGGAAATTATCAATAAATACCGGAATTCGAACACGTTCCGGATCGGCATTCTGCGCGATGGAAAACCGATGGTCATCACTTACAAGCTGGACTGAGGAAACGCCATGAACTGGACCACGCAACATCACGGGGCAAACGCGGGCATACGCCGCCGGGTACGGCGTGCGGCCGTCGCGGTTGCGGCATGTCTTTGGATAGGTTGGGCCCATGCGCAGGATCCGGCGGAGCATGTGGATGCCTCGCCGCCCGTGCATGATGCGGCGCCTGCCGAAGAGGTCATGCCCATGCCGCCGGAAGTGCAGACGCCCCCCGTCGAAGCGCCTGTCGAGGAAGATACGGAAGTCGTTCTTCCGCAGGAACCGCCCGCGCCGCCGCCGCCGGCGCCCGCGCCGCGCGCGTTGCCCGTGCGGCCCAAACCCGTGCGGCCACCGGTGCGTCCCAGCGAGATGCGCAATGCGATACCGGCTATTCGCGGTTCAAGCCAGCCCAAATCGGAACCGGCGCCCGCCGATTCGGCTAATGACCCGCTGCCCAAAGACGGCGCAACGCCCACGGAACCCATTTCCTTCGATTTCAACAATCAGGACCTGAGCGAGGTGGTCGCCGCCATTGCGCGCATGACCGGCAAAAATTTCGATGTGGACCCATCCATTGCCGCCGCCAAGGTCACGATCATCACCCACAGCAAAATACCGCCTGAAATGGCTTATCAAGTCCTCCAATCCATCCTGCAATCCCGGAATTTCTCGATGGTTGAAACCCTCGGCGGAAAGTTGGTCAAGATTGTCCCGGCAAACGATCTACTCGAAAAAATTCCCATCAAGAAGGGTGTGGGCGATTTGCCCGCGGACATGTACGACCAACTTCAGACGCATGTCGTGCAACTTCAGCACGCCGACAGCGCGGAGATTATGCCGATCTGCCAGAACCTCGGATCCAAGGTTGTGCAGGTGCATGCCTACCAAAAGACGAACACGCTGATCATCACCGATACGACCGACGGACTCCGCCGCATTTTTACTTTTATTGAAGAGGTGGACGTTCCCGGTTTCGACAGCGAGATGGAAATTTTCACGCTTGAATATTCGCGGGCCGAGGTGCTGTCGCAGCAGATTCAGGAAGTGCTGATGGGCAGCGCGGGCGGCGCGCCGCGTCCCGGCCAGCCGGCCGTTGCCCGGCCGCCCCAGCCGGTGGTGCGTCCCTCGACACGCCCAACCGTTCCCGGCCAGAGTGTTTCGACCGTTACGGGCAGTCGCGACGAAACGCTTCGCATCGTTCCCGACGATCGCCTCAATTCGCTCATCGTCGTCGCCAGCGCGGAATTGATGAAGCGCGTGCGCGACCTCGTCGCCAAACTCGACACGCCCACCCCCTATGAAGCGAACAACATGAACATCTACAAGTTGCTCAACGCCGATTCCGAGAAGGTCGAGAAAGCGCTGAACGCCATTCTCGGCACCGGCCCGCGGCAAGGCACCGAAAAAGCGCCCGCCCAATCGGGCGAGATCCAGCCCTTTGAAAAGAAAGTCATTGTAACCCGATACGAGGAAAACAATTCGCTGATTATCCTGGCGTCGCCCCAGGACTACAAATTGATCAAGGAAATCATCGCGCAGTTGGACATTCCCCAGCGGCAGGTGCTCGTCGAATCCATCATCATGAACGTTACCCTCAACGACAAATTTGAACTCAACGTCAATGCGGCGAGCCTGACGGGCAGCGACGGATTCGTCACCACCGGGACCGATATGATGGCGTCGCAGGCGACCGGTCTCACGGCCGCCGCGGCGGGACTGGCCTCGGCGACGACCGCCACGGGCCTTGCCAACCAATTGGCGACCGGCCGGATCGCGACGGCCGCTTCCCTGCTGACGCTGGCGTCCGGCGGCCAGTTCACCGCCGGCGTCTACCGGGATATCACGGCGATCGTAGATGTTCCCGGTTTGGGCAAGCGGCGCATCCACCTTCCCTTTGTTCCGCTCTTGATCAAATCGCTTCAAACGCTGACCGATACGGATATCCTCTCGCAGCCAAGCCTGACTACCCAGGACAATCAGGAGGCCAACATTGTCGTGGGCCAGGAATTGCCTATCGTGACCTCCCGGCCCACCTATACGAACCCCGGCTCCAGCACCATCGGCGGCGGCGCCAACCAATATTACAATCCCTATTACGGATATGGGGCGAGTTCCGTGACGCGGCAGGACGTCGGCGTAAAAATGAAAGTCAAACCGCATATCAATGAAGGCGACTACATCTCGCTCGAAACGGAAATCGAGGTCTCGTCGCAGGCGACGAACAGTTCGATAGACGCCAACAACTTGGGGCCCACCCTGAACAAATCGAAGGTGACGAACAACGTGGTCGTCAAGGACGGCTGCACGGGCGTCATCGGCGGGCTGATCACCGAATCAACCAGCCACACGAAAAATCAGACGCCGATTCTGGGGAGCCTGCCGTTGATCGGATGGGCCTTTGGAAGTAAAAACAACAGCCGGAACAAGCAGAACATGGTCGTGCTGGTAACGCCGCACATCATCAAGGAAGGGGCCGATCTCGACCGGATTTCGCAATACAAAATGAAGGAATTCCACGACGAAAATGTGGACATCCTGTTCCAAAAAGGGATTATCAAAAAAGTCCGAAAAGGCAGTCATATGCGCAACACGCACCGGCCCAGCGTCGAGCGCACCGAGAAAATGATGGAAAACAAGGAAACATTCGGCCGCGGGGATATCGAAAGGTAAACGATGGCCAGCACGCAAGAACAGGAACTGGCCGGCATCCTGCTCGAATTGGGCTATGTCCACCAGGAACAGATCAACGAGGCGCTCGAACTGCAAAAAATCCGCCCCAAGCGCCTCGAAGCCTTGCTGTCGGATTTGGGGTATGTGCAGGAAGATCATCTTCTTGAAGCCTTGGGCCGTCAGTACGGCATGCCGTTCGAACCCAACATCCAGAAGCAGGTGGACACGTCGCTGACGACGAAGGTGCCTATCAACTTTATTCGCGAATACCAGATGGTGCCGTACCAGCGCAATGGCGCCGGTTACTACGTGGCGCTGCACGATCCGGCCAACCTTTTGCCGCTCGACGATTTGCGTCTGCTGCTGAATGGCCCCGTCCAGCCGGTCCTGTGCCGCAAGGAAGACATCCAGGCGATTATAGACAACTATTTCGAGCAGCAGGGCGAAAGCGCCGCGGACATGATTGGCACAATCGCTATGAGCGAGGAGGAAGGCGAGACAGCCTACCAAACGCTCGACGCCCTCGAATCGGAGCGCGACCTGCTGGATCTGGCCAACGAGGCGCCGATCATCCGGCTCATCAACCTGCTGATTTCCGGCGCGGTGCGCGAACGCGCGTCCGATATCCATGTCGAACCCTTCGAGCGCGACGTCCGCGTCCGGTACCGCATTGACGGCGTGTTGTACGAGAAATTCGTCGTGCCGAAATCGCAGCAGGCCGCGGTTACGTCCCGAATCAAAATCATGGCGAGCCTGAACATCGCCGAACACCGCCTGCCGCAGGACGGCCGCATCAAAATCCGGCTCAGCGGCAAGGAAATAGACATTCGCGTGTCGGTGATTCCCGTAGCGCACGGAGAACGGGTAGTCATGCGCATCCTGGAAAAGGGCAATTTCCTTTTCAGCCTTGAACAACTCGGCATGTCGAAACTGGATTACAGCCTTGTGGACAAACTGATTACGCAATCGCACGGGATCATCCTCGTTACCGGTCCGACGGGGTCCGGCAAATCCACCACCCTGTATGCCGCGCTCCAGCGCGTGAACTCGCCGGATAAAAACATCATCACGGTCGAGGATCCCATCGAGTACCTGATGTCGGGAATCGGCCAAATCCAGGTCCGCCCCAAAATCGGCCTGACGTTCGCGGCGGGGCTCCGCCATATCCTCCGCCAGGACCCGGACGTCATTCTGGTCGGCGAAATCCGCGACCACGAGACGGCCGAAATGGCCATTCAGGCGTCGTTGACCGGCCATCTGGTTTTTGCGACGCTGCACACCAACGACAGCGCCGGCGCAATTACGCGCCTGATCAACATGGGCATCGAGCCGTTTCTCGTCACCTCGTCCACCATCGCCATCATGGCCCAGCGCCTGGTCCGCCGAATCTGTTCCGAATGCAAGGAACCCTACACGCCCGATCCGGAAAGTCTGCGCGACTTGGGCGTTTCGTCGGATGTGTTGGGCCAGACGGTCTACCGGGGAAAAGGCTGCGAGCGTTGCCAGGGACGCGGTTATTTTGGGCGGACGGGCATCTTCGAACTGCTTGTGATGACCCCGCGTGTCCAAGAGTTGACCCTGAAGGGCGTGGACTCGAACATCATCAAACGCGAGGCGATGAAACACGGCATGCGGACGCTTCGCGAGGATGGCGCCGCGAAAGTGGCGCTCGGCTTGACGACGGTCGAAGAGATCCTGCGTGTAACACGCGACGACCTCATGGACGAGGTCATGGAATAGGGCCGCGCATCCGGCGGAAACCGGTCACACATCATGGCAATCTACGAATACAAGGCCATTATGAAATCAGGCCGCGTCACGCGCGGCGTGATTGACGCTGATTCGCCCGCCACGGCCCGCCGGCGGCTGAGGGAACAGGGGCTTTTTCCGACGGAAGTCGTCGAGTCGAAAAGCGACAAGATTTCCGCTACGGCGGCCGTGGAAACCGCCCCCGGCGAATCACGCCGCCGCCCACTGTCCTTTGGGCGCGTGTCCGTCCGCGACATCGCGCTGACGACGCGCCAATTCGCGGTTCTGTTGCATGCGGGCATGCCGCTGGTCGAGGCCTTGGGCGCCACCCTGTCCCAGACCTCCAAACCCCGCCTAAAAAAAGCCCTTTACGACATTCGCGACAAGGTCAAGAGCGGCAGTTCACTGGCCGATGCGCTGGCCCGTCATCCGAAGGTTTTTTCCAACCTGTACAGCAACATGGTTGGCGCGGGCGAAGCGGGCGGCGCGCTCGAACAGGTGCTTTTCCGGCTGGCGGACATCCTGGAACACCAGGCGAAACTGAAGTCGCGTATCATTTCAACGCTCATGTACCCGATGTTCATGGCGTTGTTCGCCGTCGGCGTCATCATCTTTATGATGCTCGTGATTGTGCCCCGGATCACGCTCATTTTCGAGAAACAAAAACAGGAGCTTCCCGGTGTGACCAAGGCCCTGATAAGCGCGAGCCGGTTTATCGGCGACTACTGGTGGATCATGCTGCTCATGGCGGCGGGGCTTTTCTTTTTATGGCGGGTGTGGGTGGCCACGCAATCGGGGCGTATGCGGTGGGATCGGTTCAAACTCAAGGCGCCCGTTTACGGCGGGCTCCAAATCAAGTTGATTACGGCGCGTTTTGCCCGAACCCTCGGCACGATGCTCGAAAGCGGACTGCCCATGATGAAGGCCATGGACGTCGTCCGGACCGTGGTGGACAACCGCGTCATCGAAGAGGCGCTGTCCGAAGTGAAGGCGGGCGTGCGGCGCGGCAAGGATTTGGCCCAGCCGCTGCGTGAGTCCGGGCTATTCCCGCCGATGCTGATACACATGGTGGACCTCGGCCAGCGCAGCGGCGAAATGGAAAGCATGCTCCTCAAGGTAGCGGACACCTACGATGAAGACGTCCGCTTGGCCATGGACGCCATGGTATCGTTGATGGAACCCGTCATCATCGTGATTATGGGGCTTTTCGTCGGATTTCTGGTGTTTTCGATTTTACTGCCGATTCTCAACATGAGCCGGCAATTATAGGCTGTGATACACTATGGGCGTGTCCCTGTCCTCCAAACAGGGGCCGGATTTCGTTTTTTACGGTGTGGACGTGTGCAAGGCAATCCGAAAGGAACGGGTGCAATGAATGTGGAGAGTGAAAACAGACACCGCCAAAACAAGGCGGGCTTCACGCTGATCGAACTGATGGTGGTCATTTCGATCATCGCCATTCTGGCCACGATCGTGGGCTATAACGTGATCGGCGCGATGGACGACGCCTCGGTGGCCCAGGCCAAGTCGCAGATTCGGAGTTTCAAGACTGCGTTGCTGGCGTACCGGCTGAAATTCAACCGGTTCCCGACAACGGCCGAAGGGCTGGGCGCATTGCTCGACAACGAAAAAGGCATCAAATTTCTGGACGCCGCTTCAATTCCCAAGGATCCCTGGGGCAATGAGTATCAATACTCCTCCGACAGCGCGCGTGAATTTCGCGTGATCAGTTACGGAGCGGACGGACGCCCCGGCGGTACGGGATACGACGCCGACATAGACAGCAGCGGAGAAGAGGCCAAATAGCGTTCATGACGGCATGGCGTCCTGGTTTGTGAACCCGGCGGCCGATCGCAGGTTTGTTGACCCGTTGCCGGAACGCCGGCAGCGGGTTTGTGTTTGGAAAATGACAATGTCGCGTGGTTTTACATTGATAGAACTTTGCGTGGTGATCGCGCTGATCGGCTTCATAGCGGCGGTTGCGCTTCCGCAGTTGTTGCCGGCGATTGCCGTGAGCCGCCTCGACGGGACGGCGCGCCACCTGGCCGCTTTCACCCGGTACGCCGTCGCTTATTCCGCCATGGCGCGCACCCCTATCATCATCCGATTCGACTTGGACAAGCAGGCGTATTGGGCCATCAAGAACGGTCCGTCTTATGAGGAAATGGCGGCGGCCGAATACGAGGCGAATTTTCCCGACCGAAAAGACAAGAAAACGTCAACGCTATCGTCCGAAGATCCCTTGCATGGCAGCATGAGCGGGGGGCGGGGAACCAGCATGACCGGCGGATTGGCCGTGGACGGCAATCTGGCGGAAATGTTCGATAATCTGCAAGACGGGGAAGGCCTGAAACGGGAAGACATGATTCAGCAGGCGCTTGAATTCCGGCAGCGATTCGACGGGTTTGCCCGGGCGCGCCTGATGGGCCGTGCAAAACAAATCAAGCGGGAGGGCATTCTTGACGAAATTGGCCCGCTTTTCGACAAACCGTTTCGCCTGGACGATTCCGGCGAGGAAGATACGGCCATCTACGATCCGATGCTCGATCGGACGAACGTCACAGAGGGCGTGTTCATCGAAAAGGTGCAGGCCGGCGCGGATGAATACAGCAAAGGCGAAGCCGATATCGAAATCGAGCCGACGGGACTCTTACGCCCTGTATTGATTCATCTTACAGGGGAAGACGGAGATTCGTTGACCGTGGTGCTCGATCCGATTACGGGAAATACCCGCGTGACGGAAGGCAAACGAAGCATGGAAGAGGTGCTCGGCGAGGGCGCCGCGCAATGACGACCCATTTGCGAGATGGGATACGGTCCGAAGTCCTTGGCGGCGGGCGGTGGGCGGCAGGCGGCTTTACCTTGATCGAAGTGATGGTTGCATTGGCCATTTTGGGCATGTCGGCGCTGGTCCTGCTGGACGCCCATTTCAACGCTTTGCGCCTGCACGCCGATACACGCGATCAAGTCCTAACCCAGCAATTTCTTGAAGAAGCGATGGGACAAGCCGAATTGCAGGTCATGGCGGGTTCGCTCAGCGGATCGGGCAACTTTGGAAACCGGTATCCGGATTATTCCTATTCGTTTGCCGCGCAACCCGCCGGCACGCAACAGGGCCTTCCGTTGTATGAGGTCGTCGTGTCTGTAAAAGGCCCTTCATCCGGTTCGGAATCCAATTCGCCCGAAGACAACCAGATGACGATGTATATCTATCACTTGGGGCAATAATCATGCGGCCGGCATCCCATTGCGCGGAGAAGACGGAACGGAGAGCGGGTTTTACGCTGCTCGAAATTCTCATCGCCATCAGTGTGCTGGTCATCGTGGTGGGCATCGTTTATGAATGCCTCGAAGCCGTCACCAACGCTACGGAAACCGCGCGGTTGCAAGAAACCGAATTGCGCGCACGCGATTTTCTTCTGCGCAATTTCAGTGCGAGTCTGTCCACTTTGTACGTTGATCCGGGATTTCAGAACCCACAATGCCAGTTGATTGGTAAAAAGGGAACCGGCGGCATTGATTCGCTCGAATTTTGTTCATCGGCGCCGTTGATGGGCGGCGCCTCGGAACCGGGGTTGCTGAAACGGGTTACCTACGGCGAGCCGGAAGACGAACCGGCGGAAGGCCAGGGCGCGTTCGCCTCAGAGGCCGGCGATCGTCCCTCCCGCTTATTCGAGGCCCGGGAGCGTCTGATCCGCGAGCCTTCCGAAATGGCGGTGTTTGCGTCCAGCGGAGCGCTGGAGCGGCAGTTGCGTTCCGTCATGAGTTCCGACGACCTGATCGAACCGTCCGGCGGCGTTACGCCCACATGGACCCTCCCGGTCGAGGCCGTAAGTTTTTTGTATTTCGACGGCCAGGACTGGCTGGAGGAATGGGATTCGATGAGTATGATGCGGCTGCCGTGGTGCATCCGGATTCGCGTCAATTTCGCGAGGCCGCCGGATGAAGAAGCGGACGGCGGCCCGCGGGCGTTGACCGTGGAAGACGAAGGCGATTTTCAGATGTATGTGCCCATTCCCATGGCCAGCGGCGTGCATACCGACGCCGCCACGTGGCTCCAGATCCTGCAAGGCACATCCGCGGGCGGTATGTGGGGCGCGGGACAGGGGCTTGTGCCTGCCACAGGCACGGGTGTTTCCCCGGTTCAAAATACCTCCCAAAACACCAATACCGCGAACAACGCCCGGGGGAACCGCTGATATGCCGCCGGTGAAACACCAAACATGTCTTGCCCGGCGCGACGGCGGCGTGGCGCTGCTCGTTGTACTGATGTTCATTCTGCTGCTCAGCGCCATCGTGGTGGAGTTTTCCTATGAAACGCAGGTGCAGGCTTCGTTGACGGGCAACCGGCGGGACGAATTCGAGGCGTATGTCGCGGCAAAATCCGCCGTGGCGCAAGGACTCGCCTTGCTTGAATCGGACTTGATCCTGCCGCCTTCCAACACGGGCGGAGGTTCCGACCCGATGCGGCAGGCGCTGCGACAATATCAACAGCGCCAGGCGGGGCAAAATGTTCCCCAGGCCGCCGTGGGGCAAACACCTCCCTCCGACAGTATTCACGATCCTTGGGGACAGGGTCTTCCCATGCAGCCCATCAACGGCGCGCGTATGCAATGCAGTATCCAAGACGAATCGGGCAAACTAAATCTGAATGCGATGTTGATAACCGATCCGAACGGGAATCAGCAGGAGAATCCGGTGATGGTCAATGCGCTGCGGGCGTTGTTTCTCGCCATGGGCGTCGAAGACGATCCGACGGATGCCATCCTGGACTGGATTGACACCGACAACGACGCCCGAAGCAACGGCGCGGAGTCCGATGAATATCAATCGCTGGAATCGCCCTATTCCTGCAAGAACGGCCCGATGAATTCCATCGAGGAATTGTTGCTGATCCGGGGGATTACGCCGGATCTTTACTTCAACTGCAATCGGACGGAAACGGGCGCCGCGCCCATTGCGGATCCCCTGCGGCCCGATCAGGCCAATCCGGGCTTGGCGGATCTATTGACTGTGCACGGCGATCCACAAGGCGTTGTCAACGTGAATACGGCGCGGCCCGAAGTGCTGGAAGCCCTGATTACCTCCTCAAACGGCGGCAATGCGGCCCCCGTCGAGGAAATCGTTCGCCGCCGCACGACGGAACCATTTGAATCACTTCAGATGATGCAGCAGGAGACAGGCTGTCCGCCGATTCCGTTGATGGCCCCGGGCACGCAGCCTCCCCTTGTGTCCGGTGTTTCGGCGGCAACCGGATCCGCCTCCGGCAAGGAACCGAAACCATCGCCGCAAACGCCGCAACAGGCGCCGCTGGAAACGGGTTCCGATGCGCTTTCAGTGTCGAGCAACATGTTCAAGATCTGCGGCGACGGCGTCTGCAACGGCGCGATGGTGCGTATCGAGGCCTTTGTCTTCCGGACGCCGCTGGAAGCGCGAAACATGCAAACGAGCCCCCAGCCGGCGGGGCGGAATTTCAATGCCCGGAAAGTGGCCGGATTGAAGGCGTTCAATCCGGGAAGCCGGACGACGGCCTCGAATGCGCTGGAGGCTTTTCATATAGTGGATTGGCGCGTGATTCGATAAGCCGCAATGCGGTAGGATGGTCTTTATGAGGAGTAATACATGGCGCTGAAAGCGAAAATAGCGGCGGTCGAGATCGCCGGTGATGTAGTCCGGGTGGCCGTGGTGCGTTCGGGCCGCCGGCTGCCCAAGGTGCTTGCGCTCCATGAGGTCCGCGCCGAATATGCCACGCCCGAAGAACGTCCCGAGGCGCTTCAACGGGCGGTTGCCGAAGCGGTCCGGCGCGTGAAGGGCCGGCCGGCGGCATGGGTGTTGTGCCTGTCGAGTTTCCATGCGATTGTCCGGACGCTGACGATTCCGTTTCGCCGCGCCCGGAAAGTGGCGGCGGCGGTTCGCTTTGAACTGGAACCGTATCTGGCGTTTCCTATCGAAGAGTTGATCGTGGACTTTTTGCCCGTGATCGAAGTGGATCGCCAGACCGACGTTTTGGCCGTGGGAGTACGGCGGGCGGTCATCGAAGAACAACTGGCCCTGTTACAGTCGGCCGGTATCGATCCCGAAGGCGTGGACTTGGACGCCACCGGACTCACGGGATTGTGGCGCGCCGCGTATTCCCCCAAAAAAGGATTGCACGCCGTATTGCATGTGGGGGAAGACGGCGCGGTGCTGTCCATTCTGAATAACCGCACCCTGGCGTATTTTCGTTATCTGGCCGTACCGCCGGATCGGCTGGTGCGTGAAACGCAGAATTCGATCCGGGCGTTTCTGGCCGGATGGCGCGGCGGCGGCGAGGTGGCTTCGCTGACGATTGCGGGCCATGCCGGGGAAGAACTGCGAAACGCCTTTAGCGATTCGTTCCCGATGCCCGTTTCCCATGTGAACCTGATGGATTCGGTGAAGACGTTCCGCGCGGCGCAACAGGCCGCGGAGGGCGGCATGCATCATTGGGCCGGATTGATTGGCGTGGCGCAAGGCGCGGCCGGCGGCGGGTGCTCGCTCAATTTCCGGCAGAACGGACTGGCTTACCTCAACCGGACGAAAGATCTGGCGCCGCATGTGATGGCGTTGTGCTGTATGGCGCTGCTGGTTCTGGCCGGCATCGCATGGTATTTCTACGACGGGCGGTATAAAAGCGTGGAAGAAGCCGGGCGCCTGCAGGAGGAAATCCAGACGCTGGAACGCGAAGTCCTCGCCTTGCAGGGGCAGGGCGTCAACGTGCCGACGGAATATTTTCAGGCTCCGATTTTGCTCGATATCCTGCAGGAAATCGCCGTGAAATTGCCCAACGACAAAGCCGCCGTTACGGAAATCCGAATCGAACGGCCCGATGCCTCCAATTTGCCCTGGATTGACATCAAGGGAGAGGTCAGGGACGATGCCGGGTTCAGCGCGGCCGTGGCGGCGTTACGGCAGTCGCCCCTCTTCGCCATTGAAGAACCGGAATTGAAACTCGGCGAGGGACGATCCACGTTCAGGATTGTGGCAAAACGGAAGACTCCATAACGGAAGACAAAACCAACGCGGCGGCGGGCCGCCTAACCGGGAAGGGGCGCTATGGCCTCGAAAGAAGCAAAGGATACGAAACAACGGACACAATGGGAATCACTGGCGTGCCTGATAGCTGTCATTTTTGTGGTGTTCATGGCCTTGTTCATCTATACCGGGCCATGGAAGAAATACCGCCAGGCCGAAGATCAACTCGATGAACTCCGCCATCGCGTGACCCAACTGAGCGAGGCCAAGAAAAGCGAATCGGCCCGTTTGCAGGGGCAAGAGCAAATCATGGCCCTGTTGCGTGAACGAAAACCGGATTTCGATCTCTGGTCTTTCATGAATACGCTGCTGACCGAGACCAACCTCAAAAACAGGGCCAATCTCGAAAATGCCAAGCCGCGCGGGGAACGGCGGGAAGCGCTGGCGGACGTTTCCATGGTCCAATTGCGCCTGACCGGAGTGTCGCTTGCCGAACTGACGGATCTTCTCCACAAAGTCTATTTTAGTAACAAACTCATCGTCCTCTATCGCATGGATCATCTGCGATCCGCCGGCGACAACAAAGGACTTGATTGCGACCTGACTTTCATGACGCCGAAAGCCCCGGCGGCATCCAATACCTAATACCCTAAGGGTTGGCGCTTGTGTGAAAAAGGACTTGAACGCGCTTCAACCGGCATTCGGCACTCAAGATCGGATGCTACGTTCGAACTTCCGGGCGTCGTGGACGTTGTGGGCGCAGCGGCCTTCATCCGAAGAGGATGGGTTTTCTTGTCCACTTCGTCCACAACGTCCACGATGCCCACTGCTTGCGCGCAGGACTCGGATTTCGATTGCCGAATCCATGTTCAAGGGACAGACGGTCAAGCCGGTCGTTTCCGAATCCGGAAAATATTTAGCGCCCGGCATCCCTGTTTTTGCTTGACATTTGCCGGCATATCGTGAAGAATGACACTGGAACAACTCGATGGGGAGGGGTTCTATGGCGTTTGTAGAGATATGCGAACGTCGGCGGCCGTCATTGTCGTTGAAGCGGCCACGGCGGAATGGGAGAGTGTTGTCTTGGTGTGTTGGTAGCGGGGGCCGCGGAAGACCTCCCGATACTGCTAAATTCGACAGGTAAATTGTTGACACAATTGCTTGTAAGTGTAGGAATATCAATATTGGATCTCACTTTTTACATTGACAAAATCGGCCAGGATCGGGTAAGATAGAGACAGGCAAAGAAGGACGCGAAAGCGATGGCTGGGCAAGGTTATTCACTGTTCGGTCAACGCCTGGTTGAGCGCGGGATTATCACGCAGGAACAACTCAACGAGGCGATTCACCGCCAACAGACGACGATGAGCAACCGGAAACTGGGAGAAATCCTGGTGCGGTTAGGCTACATTGCCAAGAGCCACATCACCGAGGGGCTGGCGGATCAACTCAGCATTCCGGTCGTCCAGATATCGAACCTGGACATTCCCGAACGCATCCGAGGCATGATTGATTCAAACATCGCGACGATTTATCGCGTGATCCCGTTGCGCGAGGAAGGCCAGACGCTGGTGATTGCGACGGCGGACCCGACGAATATCAACCGGCTCGACGATTTGCAGCGGCTGCTCGACCGGCCCGTGCGGCCGGAACTCGCCACGCCCGAAGAAATCAGCCATGCGTTGTCGAAATATTATGGACTGCAGGAGGCGACGGTCGAGACTATGCTGTCTTCCGTAAGCAGTTCGAGTTCGATGAGCACGCTGAGCACCATGTCGAATATGGGCGGTAGTTCGGCGGCCGGTTCGCTGAGCAGCGCAGCGGGCAGCCTGAGCATGGACGACATCAGCCTGGACAGTATGAGCATCGGGCAGTTGGATGTCGAGGCAGGCGCGTCTTCGGGCATTCCGGGGTTGGACGAAGATGACGACGACAGTCCGGTTGTCCGTTATGTGTTCAATGTCATCATGGATGCGTTCCGGTTGCGGGCGAGCGATATCCATTTCGAGCCGGGCAAGCGGGATGTGAAACTGCGTTACCGGATTGATGGCGTAATGCAGGAGATGCCGCTGCCGCCGAAACGGGCGCAGGCCGCGATTATTTCGCGCCTGAAAATCCTCGCGAACATGGACATCTCCGAAAAGCGCGTGCCGCAGGACGGCCGCATCAAGATCAATCTGGCCGGCAAGATGGTGGACCTGCGCGTCAGCGCTCTGCCGTCGAGTTACGGCGAAAGCATCGTCATGCGCATCCTCGACAAGAGCGGCCTGATGCTGGGTCTTGGCCAGTTGGGGTTCGTGCCCGAAGACCAGCGCACCTGGGAACGTCTGTTGAGCCATTCGACGGGTGTCGTGTTGGTGACGGGGCCGACGGGATCCGGTAAAACCACGACGCTGTATGCTTCGCTGCACACGCTCAACAAGCCCGACGTCAAGTTGATTACCGTCGAAGACCCGGTCGAATACCAGTTGTCCGGGATCAACCAGGTGCAGATTCAGCACGAAATCGGCTGGAATTTCGCGCGGGCCCTGCGCGCGATTTTCCGCCAGGACCCCGACATCGTGATGGTGGGTGAAATCCGCGACCTGGAAACGGCCGAGATCGCCATCAAAGCGGCGCTGACCGGCCACCTCGTGTTTTCGACGCTGCATACCAATGACGCGGCCAGCGCGTTTATCCGAATGATTGATATCGGCCTGAAGCCCTTCCTCGTGGCGTCGGGCATTCGGGCCATTCTGGGGCAGCGGCTGGTTCGGACGATTTGTTTGAACTGCAAGGAACCTTATAAGCCTACCCAGGAAGAGGTGGATCGCCTGGGGATTCCGGGCGTGGATCCCAACAAAGTGGAACTGTTCAAGGGGGCGGGCTGCGACAGTTGTAACCATACCGGTTATGCGGGGCGGCTGGGCTGCTACGAGTTGCTGGAAAACACCGACGAATTGCGGAAAATGATCCTGGCGCATTGTTCGGCTATCGAATTGCGCCGCGCGGCGCGTCTTGCGGGCATGGCCACCATGCGCGAAGACGCCTGGCGCAAGGCCCTTCAGGGCATTACGACAATTGACGAAGTCAACAAGCGGACCAAGATTGACGAACCGCTGCACCGGGTCCAGCCGGTTGTGGCGGACACCGGTATGTGAGGAGAATGACCAATGGCGTATGACATGGTAAACCTGTTGCGAATGCTCATCGATCGCGAAGGGTCCGATTTGCACCTGACGGTGGACAACCCGCCGGTGGGCCGGGTCCACGGCCATTTGCAATTTTTCGGCGAGCGCGCCCTGACGGCGGAAGACACCGAGCGGCTCATGAAAAGCATCGCTTCGGTGGACAACCAGCAGGAACTCCAGGAAGTGGGGGGATCGGACTTTGGCTTCGCGTTCGAGGACGTGGCCCGTTTTCGCGTTTCGATTTTCAAGCAGAAGGGTTATGTGGGCCTTGTGCTGCGCCTGATTCCCCGCCAAATCCTGACCTTCGAGGAAATCGGCCTGCCGCCGACGCTCAAGGAAGTGATTACCCAGCCGCGCGGGCTGATTCTCGTGACGGGGCCGACGGGTTCCGGAAAGACCACGAGCCTCGCCACGATGATTGACTGGATCAACACGAATTTCGACCATCATATCGTGACGATCGAAGACCCGATCGAGTATTACCATACCCATAAGAAAAGCATCATCATGCAACGCGAAGTGGGCGTGGACGTGCCGACGTTCGCGGAGGCGCTGCGCCGTGTGCTGCGCCAGGATCCCGACGTGATTCTCGTCGGAGAAATGCGCGACCTTGAAACCATCGAAGCGGCGGTCACCGCGGCGGAAACCGGCCACCTGGTCTTTGGCACACTGCATACGACCGGCGCCGTGCGCACGATTGACCGTCTGGTGGACGCTTTCCCGACCAACCAGCAGGAGCAGATCCGCACGCAGTTGGCCGGCAATCTGAAGTCCGTCATATCGCAGACGCTTATTCCGAAAAAGAGCGGCTTCGGACGCGTGGCGGCTTTCGAGATTATGATCAGCACGCCCGCCATTCAGAATCTAATCCGCGAGAACAAGTCATACCGAATCACGTCGGCCATCCAGACCGGCCACAAGTTCGGCATGTGTCTTTTGGATGAAAATCTCTTGTCGCTGTACCGCCGCGGCATTATTCGGTATGAAGATGCGCTGGCCAAGGCGCAGTTGGCGGAGGAATTCGAGATGCAGGCGCGCGGCGCGGTGGGCGGCGAGGAGCCTTCCAAGCCCAAACCCGGCGCCGGCGGCCGGTAACGGATCAAACGGGCATGTAACTGATGTAGGACGCATAGACAATGGCTGTTCGCGAAAAGAGGCTGGGCGACATCCTGATCGAGCAGGGCGTGATTTCCCCGCTCGAACTGGACGAGGCCTCGCAGCGCCAGCGCCTCACCGGCGAGATGATGGGCCGCGTGCTGGTTTCGATGGGCCTGTGCGAAGAACAGGACATCGTCGAGGCGCTGGGCATTCAGATGGGCATGGAACGCGTGGACCTGCCCAAGTTGAAAATTCGCGATGAAGTCCTGCGCCGCATTCCGCCGGACGTGGCCCGGTTCTACAACATCGTGCCGATACGCGAAGTCAACGGCACGTTGGTTGTCGCCATGGCCGATCCGCTCAACCTTCGGGTGCTGGACGACCTTCGGCAACTGCTCGGTTGTGATGTCAAGGGCGCCATCAGCAATCACGCGGACGTCGCCGCCAGCATCAAGGCCAACTACACTTACGAATCGCAATCCATCCATGAAACGCTGAAGGAAATCGTCGCGAAAGTCGGTGATTCCGAACTGACTGAAGAGGAATTGGGCCAGCAGAAGATCATCGGCGATACGGATAATCTTGTCGAACTGGCGCAGGAACCGGAAGTCATCAAGATTGTCAACCTCGTGTTGCTTGAAGCCGTCCAAAAACACGCGTCCGACATCCACTTCGAGATCTACGAGGACTATTTTCGGATTCGCCTGCGAATTGACGGCGCGCTCGAAGAGATTGTCAGCCCGCCGAAAAACATGTCCCTGGCGCTGGTGTCGCGCGTGAAGGTCATGTGCAACATGGACATCGGCGAGCGCCGTCTGCCGCAGGACGCGCGCATCGAACTCAAGGTCGGCGACAGCGAGATTGACATCCGCGTGGCCACGCTGCCGACCCTTTTCGGCGAATGCCTCGTGATGCGTATTCTTGACCGCACCGCGGTCAAGATTGACCTCAATGTGCTCGGTTTCTCGCCGGAAGTCAAGAAAAGCGTCGAACGCGTCATCGCGAAACCGAACGGCATCTTTCTCGTGACCGGCCCGACGGGTTCCGGCAAGACGACCACCCTCTACGCCTGCCTGAACGAGATCAACACGCCCGAAGTCAAGATCATTACCACCGAGGACCCGGTCGAACTCCAGATTGAACGGCTGGTGCAAGTGCAAATCAAGGAGGAAATCGGGCTGACGTTCGCGTCCTGTCTGCGCGCGATCCTGCGCCAGGACCCGGACATCATCATGGTCGGCGAAATTCGTGACCTCGAAACTGCTGAAATCGCGATCGAGGCGTCCCTGACCGGCCACTTGGTGCTGAGCACGCTTCATACCAACAGCGCGCCGGAAACCATCACACGCCTGCTCGATATGGACGTCGAGCCGTTCCTGATAACGGCGTCGCTCGAAGCCGTGCTCGCGCAGCGGCTCCTGCGAACCCTCTGCCGCCACTGCCGCGAAAAATACGCGCCGGACGTGGAAGAAATGGACCGGCTCGGTTTGCCGGAAGCGTGGCGAAACAACCCCAAATTGCGTTTTTATCGTCCCAAGGGCTGTCCCGGATGCGATTTCAAGGGTTATATGGGCCGTACGGGCCTGTTCGAGTTGCTTGTCGTGGACGAGCGCATCTGCGAGATGATCCTGGATCGCGCCATGTCCTACGAAATACGCAAATACGCGCGGAAATACCAGGGTATGCGCACTCTGCGCGAGGAAGGCATCATCAAATGTGTGCAGGGTATCACCAGTGTCGAGGAAGTCATTGCCCATACGGATGCCTATGACGATGAGTGACAGGATGCCGCGCCGGACGAATGAACCGGCAGCCGTGAAAGGAGCCGAACATGGCCAAGTTTGCCTATAAGGCGCTGAACAAGGACGGCAAAGAGATCTTCGGTGTGATGGAAGCCGAGACGCAGGCGCTCGCCATCAATGACGTGCGCACGCTTGGCCTCTATCCGACCATGGTCCGGCCCGCGTCGAAAAGCGACGAGAAGCGCGCGCGCAAGGAAAAGGGCGGGATCAGCGAGTTCTACATCGGCGGACTCAAGAGCAAGCAGATCATGCTCATGACGCGCCAGTTGGCCACGCTGATTGACGCCGGCCTGCCCCTGCTGCGCAGTCTCAACGTGCTGATCCACCAGCAGAAGCCCTGCAAACTCAAGGATGTGCTCCGCGAAATCGCCAGCGACATCCAAAGCGGATCGACTTTCGCCGAGGCCCTCGCCAAGCATCCCAAGGGCTTCGACCGGCTCTATGTGAACATGGTGCGCGCGGGCGAGGTGGGCGGCATGCTCGAAACCGTGCTGAACCGGCTTGCGGTCTTCATGGAACGCCGCCAGGCGCTGAAACGCAAGGTCCGCGGCGCGCTCATCTACCCGATCGCCGTCATCGTGATAGCGACGGGCATCGTGAGTTTCCTGCTGGTCAAAGTCGTACCCGTATTCGCGGACGTGTTCGCTGATTTCGGCGGCACGCTGCCCGCGCCGACGCGGTTTCTCATGTCCGCCGGCGACTTCATGGTGTACCGGTGGTGGCTGCTGCTGGTGATCATGACGACCTTCGTGGACATCATCAAGATTTCGAGCAAAAGCGCGAAGGTCAACAGCATTCGCGACCGGGTGGTGCTCAAGGTTCCCCTGGTCGGCGACCTTATCATCAAGGTGTCAGTGGCGCGTTTCGCCCGCACCCTCGGCACGCTCATCACCTCCGGCGTGCCCATCCTCCAAGCCCTCAAGATCACCAAGGAGACCATCGGCAACGAGGTCATCCAAAACGCCGTCCAGAAGGTCCACGACAGCATCAAGGAAGGCGACACCATCGCGGCGCCCCTCGACGAATCCAAGGTCTTCCCCGCGATGGTGGTGAACATGATTGACGTCGGCGAGGAAACCGGAAACCTCGACGCGATGCTCATGAAAGTGGCGGACATCTACGACGCCGAAGTCGAGGCGGCGGTCGAGGCGATGCTGGCCCTGCTCGAACCGGCCATCATCATCATCCTCGGCGGCATCATCGGGTTTATCGTGGTGTCGCTCTACCTGCCGATCTTCTCGCTCGGCGATGTGGTCAGCAACGGCGGCTGATGCCGCTTGGAAAGGCAACGACATGATGCACATTTGGCATACAACAACACTCAATCGTAGCGAGGTACGAACGAGGGGAGGAGCGACTATGTCGAACAAAAGAGGTTTTACCCTAATCGAACTGCTGGTGGTGATCGCGATCATCACCATCCTGGCGGCCACCGTTGCGCCGCGGGTGTCGAACTGGATTTCGAGAGGGCGCATGGCGCGCGCCACTTCCGAAATCCGGAACGCCGACCTCGCGCTCGTCAAAATGCTCGCCGACGCCGACCGGAAGGATTTCGGGACATTTTTCAAGAGGGCCAATCCGGATCCAAACACGCCCGTGTCTTTTGGGCTGGCCATGCTGGCCATGGCGAACACGCTGCCGGCGGGGCGCACGATCTACGATGTCTACACGGACATGTTTTATGAACTCCTGCGCCGTGGCAAAGAGGCCACATTGACCGATCTCCTTCCGGCAGGCTATGTGTTCGACGGCGATGTGGCGCGAAAACTCGGCACCAGTTACATGGATATCGGCCGGGATCCTTGGGGATCCAATTATATTTTCTTCCCGGGGCCCATCCGAACGGGTACGGTTCCATTCCGGTCACGGCGGCTCTATGACGATGGCACGCTCATTACCTATAACAATGCCGGCGTGGCGTTCATGAACAACAAAATGCGCGGTAATCCGCCGGCCGATAATGCGCCCGGCTACCCGGCGCCGCGGGATTTGCCTGTTTACATCTACTCGATGGGTGAAAACAAAGCCTGCGAACAACTGGTGCTGCCCGGCATGGCCACCGTAGGCGATATCTATACCAGTTTCGACGACATAAACAATTGGGACAGCGAATCGGGCTGGAGCGATTTGTACTAAGCCGGGTGAACGGTATGCGCGGGGCTGTCGTCGAAGGCGGTCCCGCGCTTGTATCAGCAACGGCGCGTGGCGGTTGGACCGGGAGCGTGACGGCGTGATGAGGCAGAAAGGCAGCGAACGGAAGGGCATGACGATGATCGAACTTATCGTCGTTCTGGCGGTGCTTGCGCTCATGTCGGCCATCGCGATTCCGACCTTTGCGCGGCTCGGCTATTTCTCGCGCAACGACCTCCAAGCCACCGCCCGCGAACTGCATTCCATGCTCAAGGCCGCCAAGATCTACGCCGCGACGTACCGCGTCAACACCGCCGTCGCGTACAGTCTTGCGACGCTCGATTCGATTGATGCCGCCGGCCTTGTCTACAAATTGCCCAAGCCCATCGTGGAGCACACCTACCGCGAATCGGATGGATCGCGGTTGTCCGGCGACGTCTACGTGCCTATTGACACGACCGAAACCGGAGCCTTTTTTCGCCCGACGAAGCCCGATACGGCCGTGCTGCCCGACGGACCGGGCGGCAACGATTTGCGCCTGACCTTGACGCCTATCCAAATTTTTCGCGTGGAGCCGCAGTTCGACGCGGGCGGCGTGCGGATGTTCGATCCCGGCAACGAACCCCGGTTTATCGCGTCGCCCATCTCCCCGCTTCATTGGTACGGCAATCTCGATCGCGGATTTCCAGCGCATATTTTTACGCCGGCCGGCAAGGTGCTCGTTCCCAGCGCCAACGTGTCCGAGCGTTTCAAGATATACGTGGGTTACGGACCCAACGCAAGCCCCACGGAGCGCTACGTGGACGAAGCCCACACGAAACTCCGCGTGGAGACGATCGAACTTTCGCAGAACACTGGCCGGGTGCAACTGGTACAGGAGTAGCGGCGATGAACAAATCTGCCAAAAATCCACAGCACGAACCCCAACATCGGGTTTCGGGCGCGCCAAGGTTTACCCACAGGCCGAAAGACACTGCATCCTTCATCCTTCAATCCCCAAGCCTGTCGGCCGGAGCCGGCATGTCCACGGACGGGCGCGGACAGGCACGGACGAACACGGACGAAATTCCGTGCCGGACGCTTAGTAAGGCCCGGGCAAGCCTCCCGAAACCCGAAACCCGAAACCCGAAATCCCGCAAACCTTCCGCCTCCGGCCTCTGGTCTTCGGCCTCTTCACGCGCCGGTTTCACTTTGCTTGAAGTGCTGGTCGCGCTGGCGATTCTGGCGACGGGGATCCTCGGCGCGATGCAGTTGTTTCCCGCGTCGCTGCGTCAAACGCGCGCCGCCGCCGAACGCACCGCCGCCGCCAATTTGGCCAATTCGGAAATGACCCGGTTGCGTTCGCTCGATATTCAGCGCGAGTTCCTGTCGTGGCTCGATAGAAATACCCTTGAGACCCTGGCGGCCACCGAGCAGGCCTACGCCCTGTACAACGGATGGCTGACGACCGTGCAACAGACCGGCGCCATGTCGGACACCTACCGGGTGACCTTTTCGGTGCAGATGATGGACGGCCGCCGGGAAACCTTCGTGACCTACGTCACGCGAAGATAAAAAAGAGCCAACGCCAAGACGCCAAACAGGGTACGCGAAGTTCAAATGGACGGAATGGACGGAATGGACAGAATGAACAGGATGACGGGTAACGTGTGGGGCATATGGCGTCGCGCCCCGCGTCCTTTGCCCTATCCTCCTTGTCCCTTGTCCCTTGCCCCCGGTTTCACCATGGTGGAATTGCTGGTCGCGATAGCGCTGTTTGCGGTGCTGATGTCGGGTGTCGTGATGCTGTTCGTCGGCAGCGTGCGGTCCGCGCGGACGAGTTACCAGCAGATAGACGCGTTCGAGAAGGCCCGGAGCGCGCTGACGATCGTCCAGAACGATCTTGTGACCGGTTTTTCCTCGCATCAGAGTTCCGATCTTCACACCTTCTACGGCACGCCCATCGGCATGACCTTTATCGGTCTCGTGCCCTCCTCGACCGGTTTGGGCGATTTCAATGTCGCCCGCATCACCTACGTCGTCTACAACCAGCCTACTGATGATATGTTCCCGGGTGTTCTGGAATCCCAACAACGGGGTCCCAACGGGGAATTGCTGACCGATGCGAACGGGAATCCCGTCTTCGAGTACCGGGATGCGTACCCGTACCCGCTGCTGCGCTTCGTCGAACCGGACACGCCCGATCTCAACACGTTTCCGATTCCGTGGGGCGAATCGTTCACGGTGGGGACGATGTCCAAGTCCTACCGGCAGGCGCTCGATGAATTGTGTGGCTTTCCGTCGGACAAAAGACAGCCCACCGACGCCGAGCGCGAACGGATATGGTCCGCCATGTGCGAAATGTGGATTCGCATGCTGGCCGGCGGCGACGCCGGGGTGCCGATCAATTACTGGAATTCTTCCGCATGGAACCTGAAACGGGCCGTGATGAATCCTCTTGACTACATGGTGGCGGACAACATCCTGTCGGATATGCCGCCGGATCGCCGCCAAACCGAGCCTTTCTGCGGCAAGGGATTTTTTGACTACGATCTGGCCGCCTTTTTTGACAATCCCAATTACCAGAATCCCGACATGACCAAGATTGCCAATGTCTGGTGGAACGATCCGCGATCGAGCCGCATCAATCTGGATGATGCGGCGAGTCCTGCCTATGGATGGCAGTGCGGCGACGGAGTCCTTGCGCCGGACGCGTATTCATGGAACATCCGCCTGCCGCAGGTCGTCACCATGAGTTTTTGGCTCATGTTCGAGAGTCCCTATCCCGGCGCGCCGGATTTCAAGCGCCATTTCAGTTTGCAGATCAACATTCCCGCCGCCTACGCGCGGCCCTTGGAGTAAGCCAACATGCGGATTGCACAGCGCGAGAGGAACGGCACGGTACGCGGAACGCGCGGCGCGGCGTTGATCATCGCCGTGGCGGTCCTGACGATTCTGATGGCGATCGCGCTGACTTTCTTTACCGTGAGCCGGGTCGAACTCAAAACTTCGACGAACGTCGAAAACACGGTGCGCGCGGAACTGCTGGCCGACGCCGCCACGGCCATCGCGATGAGTTTTCTCAACTACGACAAACTCATCCACCCGACCTACACCTCGCTCGACCATGCCTGGCGGGCCTATTTCAACGGCGCGTGGATCGAAGGCAAGCAATGGGCCTTCGTGGACCCCATGAGCCCGAACCGGTCCGCGCCGGGTTATTTGCAGGCCCATACCCCCCCGAACAATGTCAATTACGACGATTTCTACAAGCCCACGCCCACCGATCCCAGTTACGGCCTTCCGGACAATTTCTACACGCCGCGTTACGAGACCGGGCTGCGCGTTCCAAAACTGGCGAATTACGTCACGTCCGGCGTGAACCATCCCTTCCTGATTGACAACGCCAGCGAATTGCCGCCCGCGTGGCAGGTCCACAACTGGGCCGACGTGGACAACGACGGCGACGGCCTGCGCGATTCCGTGTGGATTCCGCTGGTGGCGGACACATCCGTGGGGCTCGTCGCCGATCGCTATGACGACGATCCCGCCGCCCTCGTCAATCAAACGGCCGGCGTGCCGCCCAATGAAAATCGCGCGTTGGCCGGCTTGCCGAACGTCGTCTTTCCGGGCGACGCCGTGGACAACGACCTCGACGACTCCCTCGAAATGCCCCTGCCCGAAAAGTGGAGCACATACGACGAGGTTCGCCGGATGGAACTGGCCCGTACCTTTTTCCGTTCGGTCGGCACGGATGAGGCCAACGAAACCGCCGTGTTCCTCTATTGGGGCGGCGACGATGGACGCGACAACAACGGCAGCGGATCCGTGGATGAGCCAGACGAGCAGCGCTTTTTCCTTACCGCGCCCATCTACGCCGCGCCGTCCGAAAATTCCAACGATTCCATCTACCAAATGCTACGCAACGTGAATCTTACGACGCCCGGCCAGACCACCCCCAGTTCCTACAACATCCCGTGCGATCCGACGCTCCCTTGGGGGCCGCCCGACGCGCAGCACCGCTGGGTGGACGTGATTGACAACGATTACGACCTCGTCATCAACAATCACATGGACTATTGGACGCCGTATCCGGAATATTACGATTTCCGGGCGGCCGAATACGCCGCACGAAACCTGCGGATGTACGAGGTCAAACTGGCGGGCGATGAAAATATCTACAAGTTCCTCTCGAACATGGATCCCGCGACGGATCTCGGCCAGGCCGATCCCGGCTGGCGTTCGCGGCCCATCTACCAGCCCGCATTGTATGATGCCGTCCCGAACGACACCGCCCTGATCCCGGAAACAGGCGTTATCATTACCAAAGCCGAGGCCACGAAGTACGTGGATGCGCGACTGGCGCGCTATCTCGCCACGATCAACCGGTGGAACTACATCGCCGATCGCGGTTATTTCGTGAACGGCCGGTGGGAGCGCGGCGGACGCCTGGCCAAGGCTGTGCCCAATCTCTGGCCCGACTTCGAGTTCGACAAACTCCGCGGCGCGCGTGAAATCGCCCCGCATTACCTGCGCGAATCCGGCGTCGCCCAGCCCCCTTGCCGCTTGAAATCCAGCGGTGAACCCGTCTGCCAGATCGTGGGACGCGCCGCCATCCTCGTCAACGACGAAGCCTCCAAAGTCAATCTCAACGCCGCCGGCGCGTACACGTTCGACATGCAGGCATTTGCCAGCGATATACAACCTCTTGCCGCATTGGCCGATGTGGCCCGGTCCGAGGCAAATCGCTACTACTGGCGGCCTGTTTTTTCGTCCGGCGCCAATCCATTCGAGTATGCCACCTTGTTCTTGCCGGGCGTGGGGGTTGACTCTCCGACGGTTCCCGTCAGCGGGCGGGGCATTAGCCGGTCTCGAAAAATGTGGAACCTGCTCATGGGTGCGCCGTTCGGATCGCTCGCGACCGGATCGCCCACGCAAATTGACCTGAGAAATGCACCCGATCTTGCGCCGGATTACGTTCCCGACGCCGTTTTACCCGGTTACGGATTCGTGGACGACGACGGCAATGCGCTCGCGCTTGCCATGGACGGACTGGACAACAACGGCAACGGACTCGTGGACGAAGGCATCAATGACGGCTCGAATCTGACGCCCGAACAGATAGCGGCCGCCGTGCAGTTTGGCGAGCATCGCGGATCGGCATTGGGCTTTTTCGACACAAACGACTCAAGAACCGCCGAGGAAAAGGCGCGATTCGTTTATGAGAAGTATCTCGGCTACCTTGAAGGCATTGACGATCCCGGCGAGTATCAGCGGCGGCGTCCCTTGCGCAATATGGTGGCCGAGGGGCGCGCGCCCAAACCCGATGGCACGTACGAATTGGACAGCGTGGACGGCAGCGGCGCCGCCGGCGCTTTCGGCCAACTCGGCGATCGCGTGCTCAAGTCCCGCGACGAGATCAAGCGCGTGACGCGGAATGAGGATCTGCCGCCGCAATACAATTTTGCGCAGTATCAACAAAACTTTTTTGACGGCATCAAAAACCACGTCACACTACACTCGACCGACACCAACAACCGGTTCCAGCAGGCTACTAAGAGCGATTCGATCGCCGAATCCGAAAAGATATGGACCGCCGGCCAGCGTCCGAAAGGACTCAAACTCGACTACAATTTCGCCACCCCGGAACAAATCGCCCAGGTGCTGCGCGACGACTGGGACATGAATTCGCCCGCCAACGCCTATGGCGATCCGGCCGAATCAGAAACGGCGAACGAGCCGCTCGAATTCGCGCGCGGCCTTCAGCAGGAAGGCGTCAACGTCTCGTTGGATATGAACGGCGTTTTTTCGAGTCCCGTGGCTTTTCTCGATTCCTCCGGCAATCCCGTCACGGCGCTCTACAAGGCTGATCCCTATCTCCGGGCGCTCCAACTCGGCGCGAACCTGCGCGACGCGCGCGATACAGGCTACGGCCGATCGACCGCCGTCATGCAGGTGGACGACACATGGTGGGACCGCATGCAGATTTACGATCAGATGAACAATCACGCTGTGTCCACGTTCGATCAGGCCCGGCTTATCGTGGAAGTGACCGGCGACCACCGCAAGATCGTCTACACCGTCGCGGGCATCGAAGGCGTCCGCATCACCGAGATGATGGTCCGGCCCGTTCGGCGTGTCGAAGCCGAAATGGAACGGGACGATGTTTCGTCGTCCCTGTTCCCGCGGTATCTCTACCAACTCGCCTACAACGCGGATCCGTCAACCGCCACCTATAAAAACAACTTCGATCTGACCCGCGAACAAATGAGAGGCAAAATACCCGCGGACTATTCGATCACCAATCAGCCCGGTGAAGGTTTCTGGCCGGAACCGAAACTGCCCGGCAGTTCCACGGCGGTTCCGGACAATCCCTGCAACGGATTCCTCAATCCGTGGCTCGGACCCGGCACAGCCATCTCGACGCAAACGCGATTCGTGGAAGTTATTAAAAATTCGGGTACGGGGTCAGGACCGCCCACCGAGCACTGGCCGAACATCATGGAATTCAAGTTCGGGCCAAGCAAGGGTCTGCCGCCCGGGCGCTATTACCTGAAGATCAACACCACCGACTATCGCGGCCGGCCCACGGTTAGCGGGCCGCGCTCCGGCACCGTGGATGTCCCGTGGTACCGCAACAACATGGATCCGATCCGTGTCGCGATCAAGTACGTCTCCGATTCGGACAATCCATCGCTGCCCCTTGGAATGACGAAGGCCGGAAAGACAACCATTGCCGAAGACGTTGCGGAAGGATTCGCCGCTTTCGCAACGAATCCAGATGATGAGTTCTATGATACCGCCACAGACACCAACAAGCGGTACTGGAACGATTACTGGACGTACTACTGGCGCGGGCCTTACGACGCGAACGGCGGCGTCGGCCTCGTCCTGGGCGCGCAGAGCCTGAAAAAGGCGGACGTGGACGACAACGGAAAGGTCACGTTTGAAGAGGCGGCCGACCTGATCCCGTCATTGCCGCAGGAGTTGTTCGCCGCCTACGATACCGACGGCGACGGTACGCTGGATCTCGCGACCGAGGGCATTCCGTGTCAGAATCGGACGGGTGCGACCGAGCGCGGGGTCGCCACCGGCTGGATCTTCGTGCCGGGATTGGACGACGACGTTCTTGACGTACCGCCAAGCCTCACTAATGAGGCTACGCGCTTCGCAGGATACGGCCAAGACAAGGCGTTTACCGTCACAATCCCCCCAAAAGAGGACAATCCGGCCAATCAGGTCTACCTGCACGTGGCGGTGTGCATGGGCGGCGGCGATCCGGTCGCGTATGACGGCGGCGATCCGCGCCTGTGCATCAACTCGTTCGAGTTCAGCCAGGAACCGGACCACGAATGGGTCGAAATCGAGAATATCACGGGCCACGACATTGATATTTCCGGATGGGAATTGACGGTGGGCGGCGTGGATCCGGCGACGGGCGACATCGTAACGGAGGACCGGATTTTCATGCAGGTTCCGAACGATCCGGCCAATCCCACGATCCTGCCCGCCGCGCAGCCCGACGTTGCCGCAGGCGCCGTGGCCGCGCGTTCGCCGCGGATGTTGCTGGCCGTCAATGCCTACGATTACATTGACTACCTGCCGAACGTGGAAACCGACCGCGACAATTTGCTTTTCCAAAACGGCATCGGCCTCGAAGGCGGGAGTTTCTACGGCACGGGCGGCGACGAAATCTATAACGGGGCGGACAGCAATGGCTATTCCGTGACCGTGCCGGATTTTCCCGTGGTTCCCTACGACGAATACGGCACCTACAACGTGGGCGAATCGGGAAATCTCTTCCGGAGACGGGCCAACGATCTGCCCATCGTCCAGCTCGAAATTGAGGGTCTGACCACGCAGGCCGCCATCCGGGTGCCGCAAGCGGGCGGCGTGAATGCCGCCGAGAGCCTCGGCGTGCTCGCCGGATGGGTGTTGCGCGGCGGTGTGTTTCCGAACAATCCCGAACACGACGGCATAGACAACGACAACGACGTGAACACGTTGTTGTTTGACGGCGTGGATAACAACGGCGACGGGACCGTGGACGATCTCCTCGAAGGGATTGACGAGGGCCGCCAGTGGATGGATGCCCGGCGCGAATCCATCGCCGGCTTGTTCGTGCCGAATCCCGCGCCAGGCGCATTCGACTTTTTGCCCGTTGCTTACAAGGCCAGTTACTTCGATTATCCCTACGATCCGCTGAACTACGTTCCGCCGCCGGCCTACTTCGGCGCGGCCGCCTCGGAATCCCCGCGCTGGAAGGAGTTCATCGAGCGGCGCTTTTATCCGGGCGACAACGTCGTCGTGACGTTGTTCCAGGGCGATCACCAGGCGAATCGCGTCGTGGATCGCGTGACCTATATCGAACGCGACGTAATCAACCGCGCGATAGACGACGGGATTCCCGTGCCGTCCGATGCGTTCGGAAACTCGCAGCTCCCGACGCTTTACGACAAGAGTTTCGGCGTGCCCATTCCCAATTATTACCTGAATTTCTGGCCGGACGACACGATGGGCGCGGATTTCTACCGGACGCTCGAACGCAAGCACAGCGCGATCTACAATGGCGACCGCTTCGGCACGTCGAACCGCTGGGAAGCCACCGACGGCAACTACGACGACTGGTCGCACGATCCGGTGCTGCTGCGGCAGAAGGACGACAACACGACGGACGTGGATCGCTTCAACGGCACGCCGCTGCAGCCCAATGCGGCCTACGATCCTGAATTCGAATACCCCATTTTCTATTACCCGCATTCGCTGCCCGCGGCCGAAAACACGCTCATGATCCCGCAGGTTTACCGCAAGTGGACGCCCGCCTACGCCGCCCGAAGGGACGCCCTCGCCTTGGACCGCAAAACCATCGCGCACAGCGATCAGCCGTTCGTTTCGGTTGGGGAAGTCATGACGCTGCCCTATCTCGAAATCCACGAGAACCACACGCTGGCCGGTAATGAGTTCGGCGCGTTCCATGCCGAACTGGCCGCTTTCCCGGTCAAGATCCCCGGCTTGGCCCGTGAAAAGATTTTGCGCGCGCGAGTCGGCCAGACCTATCCCGCCGACTATTGGCAGAAACTCCTGTGGAAGACCGGCGCGCAGGAATCCGACGATATGTTGAAGGCATTGATGAACGCGGCGGCCTTCGATCCGGTCCGTTTTTCATGCGCCCGCGCCGATTTTCACTTGTTGCGGCCCGTATTCGATCCCAACGATCTGAACGACAATCAGCGCGTGCGGGAAATGATGAAATTCGATCCGGCTTCCGATCCCCTTGCGACTGCGCCGTGGCCCCTGCCCGAAGTCTGGCGTCCGGTTTTCCTGTATTCGCTCGATATTTCAGGCGGCCTCAACCGGGAACTGTTCGACACCCAGTACAATTTGGGCTTCCCGTACAATGTGTGGGGTAAAAATCTCGGTCTGATGCCCAACACCAATTATTTCCTGTTCAATCGCTCCCCGGTTCCCGCTATGCTGAAAACCGGCAACGACCTCTGGTCGCGATCGCCCGTCCAGTCGCGCACCGCGTTCTACCTCTCCGGCAATCCGGAAGGATTCTCCGCGACGAGGCAGCCCGAAAGCGATCGTCCGGCAGCCGCATCGCCGGAAGACTTGGGGCCGCTGACCCAGGGATCGCTCGTGTCGGAAGCCCTGTTCGTCTGGAATGCGGACGACGGGATCGAGGACGGCGTGTACGATCTTTACCTCGACACCGGCCAGCCCTTCGACCGCCTGCTCGCCGCCGATGATGCCTTCAAGGCGGCCAATCCCGGCCAGACGCTGCTTACCGACATGGGCCGCGCCCTCTGCGAGATCGCGGCGTCCAAGACCCCGGGCGACATCATCCTGGACGCCGAAGTGTTCACGGACCGCGATCGCGACGGCAGATGCTGGTTCGGCGATGCGTATCCGACGCGCTACAACCTGTTGCGGCCGGGCGCCGATCCGAACAATCCGGCAAAAACCGATTCTCTTGGCATGCAGGAAGGGCTTACGCCCGACGACAACGGCGTCGTCTATTACGGTGTCGTCGAAATCCAGAACAATTACCTCGCCCTTTACCTGCGCAACTGGTCCGTGCGCGGCGTGCCGGCCACCTTCGCCGGCATCATCCTTACCCCGCGCGACCGAACCTCCGGCCGAATCAATATCAATACGGTGGAAATGATTGCCACGGGAACCGCGGGCAGTTGGAAACCGTTCAATACGCTGATGGGCCTGCCCGGAATGTTGCTGGATGTGAATGTGCTGGATCCTTTGGGAAGCGACTACACGTTGAGCGCTACGGGCTGGGCTACGCTCGACAGGGATGCTTTGCCGACTCTTACGGGAGCACAACCGTCCCTTGGGCTTCTTCCAATCATGAATTCCGGCGCCAATGCCGTCTCTATCACGCAACGCACATGGATGATCGTGGCGGGAAGACCGGGCACCACGGCGCCTCATTATCAATCGCCCGTGGATCCGAACCGGGCGGATGGGCGCTATTACAAGTCGGTGGATGAATTGCTTTCCTTAGGCGCCTACAGGAGCGTGTTCACCGATCCGACCCACCCCAATCTCAATAATTCGCTCTATCCGTTGAGTGTGCAATTTGAAGACGGCTCCACTCCCGCTATGGTCGAACGACAGCGTTGGAATCGTTTTGAGGAAGAACGGTGGCGTTTTTCGCGGATGGCGAACATGATCACCGTGCGCTCCGACCTGTTCGAGATCATTGCGACCGTCCAGGCCGGTTACGGCACGGACGCCAACGGCGACGGCGAAATCAACTGGCGCAGCAATGATGAATTCGTGACCACCGCCGAAAAGAAAGTCAGGACGATATATGAGAGGTAGGGTCAAGGCGTAAGGCGCAAGGCGCAAGGTGCAAGGTTCAAGGTTCAAGGTGCAAGGTGCAAGGTGCAAGGCGCAAGGTGCAAGGCGCAAGGTGCAAGGCGCAAGGCGCAAGGTGTAAGGCGCAAGGTGCAAGGCGCAAGGTGCAAGGCGCAAGGTGCAAGGCGCAAGGTGCAAGGCGCAAGGTGCAAGGTGCAAGGTGCAAGGTGCAAGGCGCAAGGTTCAAGGTGCAAGGTGCAAGGTGCAAGGTGCAAGGTGCAAGGTGCAAGGTGCAAGGTGCAAGGTGCAAGGTGTAAGGCGCAAGGTGTAAGGCGCAAGGTGTAAGGCGCAAGGTGTAAGGCGCAAGGCGCAAGGTGCAAGGTGCAAGGTTCAAGGTGCAAGGTGCAAGGTTCAAGGTGCAAGGTGCAAGGTTCAAGGTGCAAGGTGCAAGGTGTAAGGCGCAAGGCGCAAGGTGCAAGGTGCAAGGTTCAAGGTGCAAGGTGCAAGGGTTCTGAATTCGAGAGGTTGTGAATAAATGACGAAATCCGTGGCGCAGACTGTCGAGTCTGCGCAGAGATACCGAAAAAAGCCCTTTTACGCAGACTGGACAGTCTGCGCCACGACAGTCTGCGCCACGACAGTCTGCGCCACGACAGTCTGCGCCACGACAGTCTGCGCCACGCCGCTGTTTTTCCACAAACGCCAAGACCCGAACCCCGAACCCCGAACCCCGAAACCCGAACCCCGAACCCCGAACCCGGCCCCCCAAAACCCGAAACCCGCGCAGACTGGACAGTCTGCGCCACGACAGTCTGCGCCACGACAGTCTGCGCCACGCGACTGTTTTTTACCACAAACGCCAAGACCCGAACCCCGAACCCCGAAACCCGAACCCCGAAACCCGATACCCGCCTCCCGCTGCCTCTGAATCAGGTATAATATTATGCGACATGGAAGCGATTGACAAATGAATCCGGGGAATTTGGCGGCGCTTTGCGAAAGGCGCGGCCAGAGGAGTGAATCTATGGACAAAACGCGGCGGCTCATGGAATGGTGTGCGTTTACGTGCGCTTTGGTGGGAATCGTTTGGGGCGCTTATGGCGACCCGGCCGATCCCGGCAACTGGGTATTCGGCAACACGGCCGTGGTGTGCGGCGCGGACAATCCGCTCTACGATGCGCTCAATGCGCAGGTGACGGCGCCCGACAAGTTTCCGCGGTTCGACACCGTGACCCAGGCCATCGCCTACGCGGAGAGCCAGAACGGCGCGATTCAGTACATTGTCGTGGCGAGCAGCACCGCCGGCACGAGTTCCGTGGTATCTGAAATCCGCGACAACATCACCTATCCGCAGACCGGAACCTTTTCCATCGTGGGCTATCCGCCGTACAACCCGGAGACGATCGTAATCAAGGCGGCGGACCCTTCGCGTCCGGTGCTGGACCTCGGATCCGCCCCGGCCGGCGTTTTTATCGAGGGGCTGACGTTCACGGGCGGCAGCGTGGGCATTCGAACCGGCAACCGCTGCGCCGCGACCATCAACCGGTGCTATATCCGCGACAACAACGCCGTGGTCCAGGGCGGCGTCATCGTGGACAAGACCGGCGTGGGCATTTTGTGCGAGGGCGGCGTGGACGGCGCGCCGATTATCCAGAATTGCAGCATTGTCCATAACGAATGCGATGGGATACGCGTCGAGTCGCAAAACGTATGCATCAGTTTCTGCACGATTTTCGAAAACGGACGCAACGGCGTGTCAACCGAAGGCGGCGGCAAGGCCTCGGTGACCAGTTCGATCGTCATGCGCAACGCGATCGGCGACACGGTCGTTGAACCCATTACCAACTTCATCTGCAAATGGCCTCCGGCCGATCCTCGGCTCAAGTTCACATGGTTGCAGGCGCGCGGTTCGCAATGGGATTTTGGTCCCCCGTCGGGCGGCGGCGGTCAGCAGGACGGAAGCGGCTTCGGCAATCCCGATCCCCGGTCCACGATGGAGCGCCCGGAGGTGTTCGGCGTCAATCTCGCCGGCAATTACACGGCCTCCGACGCTGCGAACACCGATATCGTGCGACACATCAACAACAATACGGTCATTTCCGAGGACATGCTTATTCACGATGTCAAAGTAACAATCCAAAGCGTGGACGTTGGCGCCAGTTCGGGGCAGATATCGCTTGTGCTGGAAACGCCCGCCGGGAACGTGACGCTGGCGCAAGTAAACCGCGGCATCGGCCTGCAACTTACAAACGTCACCTTTTCCGATTCCACCGATGCCGTGCAGTTTCCGGAATCGAATCTGAACAACATTGTTCTCAACGGTGGAATATACAGGCCCTTGCAACCGCTTTCCGTGCTTGCGGGGCAAAGCGCCAAAGGGTCGTGGCAGGTGGTCCTGCAAGGCCCGGTTTCGCCCGGACTATCATTGTCCTATCAAATTGCGCTTCGCGAGCGTTTCTGGCTGTCGGTGGACGTGGACTGCACGAATTATCAGAACGTCAGCATGATTTTCGACCGCTGGCTGAACATGGACGCCTATGGTTACGCGGGCATTCAGGGCCAAGTGGTGGGGACCAACCGATGGATCCCGATTTGGGACAAGGGTGTTTTCGACATCTGGGATCGCGGCGACAACGAGATCATGGACGGCAATGCAGACCGGCAACAATGGACTGTGCGCTCCTACGATCTGCCGTGGGCGGGCGGCAAGCAAATCCGGGTGCGGTGGACATACCGTACGGATTTCCCCGGAAAGGCCTGTTCCGGCTGGAACATCACCAATCTGCGGTTTATCGGCATCCCGATCGCCATGCAATATTACGGCCTCAAGGCGTCGGCGCCCCAGTCGTTGAGTTCCTACAGCAACGACGTGTACGCGAACGCCCCCGCGCTGTGGACCGAACCCACGGGCAAGCCGTGTCCGTTGCAGGGTTATAATTACACGAACGCCTACGACTACAACGCGAACGTCGCCACCGATTCGATTGTGTGCAAGGACATCCATGTGGACCCGAAATTCGACATGTCCTCGCCGTGGATTGGCCGCCTGCTGGCCCGCACATTGGAACAGTGCGCCGACCCCGTCTGCATTGACGTCAAGAACCACAGTGGGACGGTTCCTTGTCCGTGTGCGACGCCCACGCGCGATTTCCAGTATGTGAACGTCCGCCCGGACAACGAATGCAATATTCCCGACATCGGCGCGGACGAAATCCCGTCGGATGGCGGCACGGGCCCGTTTACGGGCATGTGGGTCGCGTGCCGCGTCCTGGACAGCCAAGCCGATCCCGGGCCGCCGCAGATGGTGGGCGCGCATTCCTTCACGGTGGATGTTTGGGTGACGGACGTGGGCATGCCGGATGCCGCCTATTACATCGCCGCCGATGGAACACAGGTGGATCTCGGCGCCGCGACCGTCGCCGGCGGCGGCCGGTATACGTACCAGGCGTCCGCGCCCGCTTCCGGCGGCGCGACGGACGGCTATGCGGCCGTGCGGCTTAGATATGGAAATATCGTGCTGGGTGACAGGGGGGGCTATGATGTCCTGATTACTGAGCAGGCCCAGAGGGGGCGGCGTTTCATCATAGACACGATTCCGCCGGTGATTGTGCAGCCGGGGCCGGGATATGTCGCGCCGGTTGTGCTTTCCGCGAACTTGGCGGGCAATCCGTCCACGGCGACGGGTGTGCCGTTCGGATCGGAAACGCACCCCTATGACGGCACGCTGTCCGCCTATCCGCAGGGCGGTTCGCAGGGATCCCACGGCTTTACGTTTGCTTCGGGCGCGGACCGCTGCCTGGCGTTTTTCAACATCGGATCGCCGGTGAACGGGTACAATAAACCCACGCCAAACACGTGGGAACTGGAGATCAAGGCCGTTTTTAGCGACGCTCCCCCGTCCGGCAAGAATGTGACAGTGTCGGGATTCCGCACGACCTTCGAGGGCGGCGCGAGCGCGATTGAACTGGAGCCCTCGGACCTTGCCGCGTGGAACACGGGCGGCGTCACGCGCCCCGTGTGGCTGGACGATACGTCGGTGACGGCCTTGCCACTGGCGTCTCCCACGTCGCAACTTGACGTGGCCGGCAGCGCGTACAATATCACGGCGACGTGGAAAATTCCCTTGCAGGCGCCTGGCTCGGAGGTTTTTCGCGCAACGGTCCGTTTCGCGGCGCGCGACCGGGCGGGCAACTTGGCCACGCCGCCGTTAACGTCAACCGGCGAATCCATCCTGCCGCTCGAAATCTGGTGGCTCGCCCCGAACGTGCTGGATGCGAACCTGAATGTCCGCACGGTGCCCGGCACATTTCCGCAGTGCGAATGGGGCCTCAAACGCGAAGGCGTGGACATCGCGTTCGTTTCGGGCCCCACACCCCTGTACGCGTACCGGATTTGGGCCAAAAACATGGATCCGAACATCAATATGTACGAACCGCTGATTCCTTGGAAGCCGTGGTCGGATCAAAACAGGGCGGTTACGCCGGTCATGTTCGAAGAACTGCAACTCGCCGTCGAGAGCCGTTCCGCGCCGGCCATCTCCACGCTTTTCGGCCAATCGCTCTTGTTGGTCGTGGCCGCCTGCGACGAGGCCGGCAACGTTTCGAGTTGGCCGAACACGCTGCCCCCCTTGGGCACGGGCGATACCATCGATGATTCCATGGCGGGCGACGGCGGGATCAATTGGCGCCGGTTTACCATTCCGGACAAGGCCAAGGTCGTGGATACCCGCCTGACGGCCGGTTTCCGTCGCGCCGGTGTAGATTTGGGCGCGGTCACGATCATGCAGGCCCCCGATTATGGGAAGCCCCAGGATTTGCAGGCGATATTCACGATTACTCTTGTCGTGCCGGAAGCGAGTGCGCTGGCCGAATCCTACGTCGAGGTCGAACTGATCGAAGACGGGAAGAGCGTATACCAGGACGAGGTGTGGGGACGGCCGGATGCGAATGGCCTCCCCATGCCGGATCCCGTGCGCACGATCGCCATTCCGCGCGACCTACCGCCGGGGATTCTGGCCAACGGATGCCTCGGACATCCGAACACGCCCGGGGTTACACCGCCCGACGGCAAGGCCGTGGACTATGTATTCCGCGCGGCGACCAAGTCCAAGTACCTTGGAAAATATGTCAGCGATGCGAGCCCCGCAACGTACAAGTTCAAGGTCGTTCCGCGCAGCGTCGAGCAATATCTTGAAATTCCCGCGGGCAAACAGCCCGTCAAAGTCTTCGAGCGCGAGTAGGATCGTGTTTGCGGTATGATGGCCGTGTTCCTTCGTGCTCGTAATCGTGCTCGTGCTCGTGCTCGTGCTCGTAATCGTAATCGTAATCGCACTCGAAACAAGGAGTTATGGACATCTTCAATCGCTTGCGGGACAATCCAGGAAACCCCTTTTTCATCCTTCGAAGGGTGACGCTGTATTCATATCAACTCGTAATCCTGCCTGCGTTCGGAATGCATGCATTGATTCTATTCGATTACGAGCACGAGCACGAGCACGAGCACGAAAAACACGTCATCGTATTTACGAATACATGAACTTAGGAGCACGAGCACGATAGATGGTACCGGGAAAGGAACGACATGATCACCCTTAACGCAAGGCGGACGTGGCTGTGGTTGTTGTCGGCCGTGGCCTGCGTGGCGGCGGGATGCGCTCCCGCGCCACCGCGGGAAACGCGGGTCGTCATCGCCAGTTCGCCGGAGCAGGACGCCGACGTAATGATTGGCGACATGCCCCAAGGAAAAACCCCCGTGACGCTGGTCAATCCGCCGCCGGGCGAGGCCGTGGCGGTCCTGACACGGGAAAATTTCGAGCGGACCTCCAAGACGATTGTCTTTCCCGAACGGGGCGAGGAGCGCATTGTCATTGACATGCGCCCGCTTCGGGGCTATCTGACCGTGGAGAGCACGCCGCCGGGCGCGCAGGTTTTCCTGGACGGCCGCGAGCATCTGGGCAACACGCCGATGACAAACAAAGAAATCCCTATCGGGAAACATACCTACGAAGTGCGGCTGGATAACTATCGGACGGCTACGGGTGAAATCGAAGTCAAGGAAGATTACCGCTACCAGTTCGCGCACATTTTGGTGCCGAAGAACGCCCAGTTGGCGGTCGTGACCCGCCCTTCCGGCGCCAAACTTTGGCTCAATGGTGAATTGCTTCCGCAACCGTCACCCGCCAAATTCGATGTGGCCCCCGGCGAGTACATTTTGGCGTTGTACGTGAAAGGCTACGACAAGTTGGAGCAACCGGTTGTGCTGGGGCCGAACGAAACAAAAACCCTGGAACTGGTTTTGAAGGAAGGGAAGGCGCCCGAAGGAATGGTGCTGGTTCCCGGCGGACCTTTCATCATGGGGCTCAACGGCGCCTCTCCCGATGAAAAACCCCAGCGCACCATTGATTTACCGGCCTTCTACATGGACCAATACGAGGTCACCAACGCGGAATTCAAGTCGGTTTTTCCCGATCACGTATTTGCGGACGACGCCAAAGACAAACCGGTGACCGGTGTCTCGTTCATCCAGGCTTCTTCCTATGCGAAAGCCGTGGGCAAGCGCCTGCCGACCGAAGAAGAATGGGAAAAAGCGGCGCGGGGCACGGACGGCCGTGAATATCCCTGGGGCATGGAATTTGTGCCGGAAAATTGCAATTCCGGATCGGAGGGCGTTATCCGGGTGGGGCGTTGCCGCATGGGTGTTTCGCCGTTCAAGTGCTACGACATGGCCGGCAACGCCTATGAATGGACCGCCAGTTGGTATCAGGCGTATCCCGGCAATCCGGACGTGACCAAGGATTATGGCCAGCAATTCCGCGTGCTGCGGGGCGGTTCCTACAAGAGCGACCGCTTCGGTGTGCGTTGCGCCCGAAGACACTACGATCACATGGAGTCCCGCCAGGCGGATTACGGTTTCCGTTGCGCCAAGGACGTCGAATGACGGGCCGCCAAGACCCGCCGGAAAACTCTTGGCAAACAACATTTTATCTTGACACGGCCTAAATTCTGTACTACAATAAGTTTCAATAGGTTATGAAGTTCCCGGCGCAGGCGGTGATTTCAGTATTCACCGTATAAACAATGCGTGTTGCGGGGAACGCAAAAGGTGTGACCAAACGGCTGGTTCGTCTTGGCAGTGTAGTGTAACTGGGTGGACGGGCGATTGATGATGAAGATTGGGCGTGGGCGCGCAAAGCGCTTGGTGCTGGATGTAGGCACCCATGCGATTCGGGTGTGCGAACTCACGCAAACCAAGACCGGTTTTCAACTCACCCGTTACTTCCAGCGGGAAGTGCTGCTGGACCCGCTGTTGGATGACGAATCCAAGCGCCGCCATGTGAACGAAGAGCTCAAGAAACTCCTCAAGGAAAAGAAAATCCGCACCCGCAAGACGGTGATCGCCGTGCCGGGACGTTCGGTCTTTACCCGCACGCGCACCTTGCCGCCGGTACAGGAAAGCAAGATCACCCAGATCGTCCGGTACGAAATCCAGCAACAGATCCCGTTTGCGCTCGATCAGATCGCGCTTGATTTCCAGAAACTGAGCAAGACGGAAGCGGGCGGTTATGACGTCATGATGGCGGCCATCAAGGTGGACGTCGTGGACAAGCACCTGGCCCTGCTGCGCGAAACCAAATGCGCGGTGGACGTCGTGGACATCTGCCCGTTCGCGACGTACAACTGGCTCAAGCATACCGGCGAATTCGGCGACAAGGGCGAGTGCGTGGCCCTGCTCGACATGGGCGCGTCCGCCACCGATATCGTTATCGAGCGCGGCGGCCAGTTCCGTTTTACGCGGCCGCTGACGATTGGCGGAAATGACATTACCTCGGCCATACGCGATGCGATGGGCCTGAATTTTCTGGATGCGGAAAAACTGAAACGCGACCGGGGTTCGGCGCCCACAGGCGATCCGCAGCGCGATGGACAACTGGGCGAAATCATCGCCAAAGTGCTGACCCGGCTGATCACTGAAATAAACCGGTCATTCTCCTATTTCAGATCGTTGCCGGGCGGCGGGACCATTGATCGGATTGTTATCACGGGCGGGGGCGCCTGTCTGCGCAACATCGTGCCGTATTTTCAGGAACAATTCGGCGTGGAGGTGCGCATCGCCCGCCCGCTGGCCGGCTTGGCGATCGCGCCGGGCGCACAGGAAATCAACGAACATCCCGAACAGGCCGCGGTGGCCCTTGGTCTCGCGCTACGCACCCTGCAGACGGTTCCGATCGCGATCAACCTTGTTCCACCGGCGCTAATCCAGTCCGCGCGCCGCAAGGAACAGTTGTTTTACTGGGTGCTGTCGTTCGTAACGCTGGGCCTGATTGGGGCGTCAACCGTTCCCGGATTGACCGCCAAGCAGAAGGTGGTCCTCGAACGAATCCAGACCGTCAAGAAATACGTGCAGGCCTACGATCCCGAACTCGCCGCGAATCCGACCAAAAAATCAGTCTACGAAAACCAGTTGCAGGCCGCGCGCAAGGAAATCGCCGCCCGGCAAAAGCAACTCAACCTTCTTTCCACGGCATATACGGCATGCAACTGGTGGATTCATCTCTTGCGCATGTTGAACGATGCCCGGCCGCAAGGCGGTAAAATCTGGTTCAGTTCGATTGAATCCTCTGTCATCAATCCGGGCGCGTCGGATCCGGTAAAGGGCACGGTGGCCAGCACGGGATTCCCCGGGATTGACGCCGCCAAGGGCGGGGCGATCGTGCCCAAGCAGAACGGCATGAAAGTGCTGGGGTACGCCGCCGATCCCGATTCGCTGACCCAGTTTATCAGCCAACTGCGCGAGACCCGCGCCGCCCAAGGCGGACTGTTCTTTAGCGAGGCCCAGGTCGAAAAAGTGCCCATTACCGAAATGGAGGATGCCCGGGTGGGCCAGGCGTCCATTGGCGGCCAGCGGAGCCAGAGCGGCCCCGCCGCCGGCGGACCCGGCGATATCGTGTATTTTTTCCGCGTGGACTTTATTTTCACGCCGCCGCAACAACCCCAACAACCGCCGCAACCGCAGCAGAGGCCGAGGCCGTGAACGCGCTTCGAGGCACATCATGAATCTGCGCCGCGAACATATCATCGGCATCGCGGTGTTTGTGTTGCTGCTGGCCTGTGCGGGCGGCGGCTACCAGTTCTATTACAAGAAACAACTGGCGGTTTACGAAGAGTATCTTGCGCAACTCGAAACGCTTGAAAAGACGCTCAAACACCTCGAAGACACGTTTTCGGGGTACCAGCCGAAGGTGTTGATCGAAGCGGTCAAGGGCGACATTCAGCCCTTGGCCGACGAAGTGATGCGCCGGGCGGCTTTCTTCAATGTGGCCGACTGGATGGAAATAGACCCGATTCCGGAAGGCAAAATGCTGCGGTTCTATTACGAGGAGCAATACGGAAAGGCCTTGAACGCGTTGCGCCAGTATGCCCAGTCCAAAACGCCTCCCTGTCCGATACCGGAAGATGTCTCCTTCGGCGCGCAAAAGCCGGACGAATTCGCGGGCAAGAGCATCACCAAGGCCGATGTCGAACGGAACTTGCGCATCATCCGATTCGGATCCATGGTCACGCGCATGCTCATTGACGCCAAGGCCGTCTTTATCAACAAAGTCGAGATCCATCCGGGCCGGCAAGGACTGGAAAAACTGTTGAACCTCCGGACCGTCGGCCTGTCCTACGTGATGAATCTCAAGGATTTGGTTACATTTATAGATGCATTACGTTTGAAAGACAGGTATTTTAATATTGAAGCAATCAGCATTCAGAACCGCTATATGCGCTGGCCAATCGAGCCGCCGGTGGAAGTGCAAATGCTGCTGACGGTGGCGGCGTTCAATCCCGCGGCGGCGGCGGTATCGGGCGGTCTGGACTCCGTAGGCGCGGTGGGACCCGCCGCGCGGCCCGGCATGCCCGCGCGCGACGCCCTCGCGCAACAAAACATCCGTGGCGGCGCGGCGCAAAAAGAGCCGATGTCCACCCGGGTGATACGGTGGCTGCGCAATCATTACTTGTGGCCGTTTTAGGCAACTGGAGACGCCGGAAACGAGGAACGAAAGAGTTACGTGGATAAACTGAAAAACATAGGCGTGGTCCTTTGGGCGAACAAGGAGCGGATGGTGCTGGCCGTGATGGTGATCATCTTCGGCTGGCGCGTGTATGTCGTGCTGAATCCGGAACAGACGCTGCCGTCCACCAACTACCGTCTGCCCAAGGCCGATGACGGCGAAATCCCGAAAGCGGCCGTTCCACCGCCGCCGCCGTTGCGCCAAAGTGTTCCGTTGGAAGCCTCGTATACCCCCAATCCCTTCTGGGCGCTGTCCTCGCAACAGGAGATTCGCGGACGGGAAGGGGCCGCGGATGCCGATATCGCGCTGCTGCGCATCCAGAAAGGCCGCGGCGGCCGTGTTCGCGCCCAAATCCGGACTGCGGGAAGCACCCAATGGTTCGACGAAGGGGCGTCTTTTGAGAGTTTTCAGTTGTTGCAAATCAATGCCGAGGAAGGCACCTGTCTGGTTCGATCGGAGCGCCTCGGAAGGAATATCACGCTTCGTGTAGGCGGAAGTTAGAGTTGCTTATTTGATGCCAAATCCGTTATAGTGACCCCAACAGCGGGAGGAAGGCAGCGTAATGAGTACCAAGTTGTCGCAAAACCTGATAGCAGGCTGCGCTTTGTTTATGGCGGCCGCCGTTTGGATGGCGTTTGTGCCCGCTGTAGCACAGGCGCAGCAATCGGAACCGCCGGCATCCGGCGCCGCCACGGCCTCGCCGCCGGTGATGGATGCGGCCGCCCCTTCTTCTGCCTTGGAAGGAGCCGTATCCGAGGCGGAACTGCATTTCCGAAAAGGCGTGGATCTTTACAACGGCAACCTTTTTCTGGAAGCCCTGAGCGAGTTCAACCGCGCTTTGGCGCTGAACCCATCACTGGAAGACGCCAAGACGTTCCGCCAGAAGTGCGAGGCCAAATTGGTCTTGACGTCAACCGGCGCCAGCCCGGCCGAAACACCGTCGTTCGACACCATCGATCCCGGTTCGATGACACCCGAATCGGAAACCGCGCATTTGTCCGCGCAGGAAATCAAGAAACAGCGTGTGACCGAACTCATCAAGATGGGCGAGCGCTACATGGATCACGAGCGCTATGCAAAGGCCGTCAAGTATTTTGAGGAAGCGCTGATTATCGCGCCCGAAAATGCGCGCGCGCAGGAAGGTTTGCACAAGGCGACCCTCGGCGCCAGCAAGGAAGCCATTTCCAAAGCCGGCAAGGGCATTGCGGAAGATCGCGCGTCCATTGAACGTTTTATCGAGGATTCCAAGCGGCTGCCGGAAGGGGCGGATCCCACCGGCATCAAGCCGTACCGCGTCATGGTGCCCACGGTCGAGGAAGAATACGTCGAACCGCAGAAGCAGAGTCCCATCGAAAAAACCCTCGAATCGCCTGTCAGCGTCGAGTTCGAGAACATTCATATCAACGAAATCGTCGAATTCATCAGCGATAGTTACGATATCAACATCGTGGTGGACGACCGGGTGGTTCGGCGTCCCCCGAAGCCCGTGGCGGCCGCCCCTGCGCAAGCGGCTCCCGCGCCCACGCCCGGTCCGTATCCGGGCGCGGCCGGCGCCCGCCCCGGCGGGCCTGGCGCTCCCGGCGCGCCGCAACGACCCCCGGCCGCCGCGCCCCAGCAACAGCCCCAAGCGCAACAACAGGCCACGGCGGCAGCGGGCCGCTATGTGACCGACGGCATCGTGCCCTATATCAATCTGAAGGACGTCTCGTTGCGGGAAGCCTTGAAGGCGCTGTTGCGTCCGCTCAATCTCGATTTTGCGGTCCAACCCGGTTTTATCTGGATCAGCACGCCGCAAAATATCCGCGAGGAATCGTTCGAAGCGCTTGAAACGAAATATTACGAACTGCGCAACGCGGGCGCCGAAACGCTGTTCAAGATTGTGCTCCGCAATCCCGGCGGCATGGGCGGTGGCGGCATGATGGGCGGCATGGGCGGCTATGGCGGCGGCATGATGGGCGGCATGGGCGGCTATGGCGGCGGCATGATGGGCGGTATGCGCGGCGGCATGGGCGGCTATGGCGGCGGCATGATGGGCGGCAATTTTGGTGGCGGCGGCGGGTTCCCGAACATTTCGATGCTTTTCGGATCCATCAGCGACTTGGCGGTGGGTGAAACCCCCTCGATCATTGGGATGGCCGGCCTGAGTTCCGGCGGCACGGGCGCCTTGGCGCGGGCCGGCGGTCTGTATGGCGGTGGACTATCCGGCGCGACCGGCGCAGCGGGACTCGGCGGCGCGGCGGGCCGCGCCTTGAGCGCGATGGGCGATGAACCGGAAATCGTGCGCTTGCTCCGCATGCTCATTGACGATGTATATGAACCGGGCAGTTCGGAGCCGGTTTCGCGGATGATCTATGTCCCGCATACAAACTTGCTAATTGTGCACAACACACCCACGAACATCGCCAAACTGGAAAAACAACTGGCCCAACTCGATGTTACACCCAAACAAGTAAGCATCGAAGCGAAATTCCTTACGGTCAAGACTTCCGACCTCAAGAACATCGGTTTTCGCTGGAACATTCCGCAGTTGTCCGATATGAACAACCAGGCGCGGAAACTTCCGACGCTGACGGGCAGCACCTCGACCACCACGGGAACGGGCGCCACCACGGGTACCGGCACCAGCACGACCGGTTACACCTATAATTACGACATCAACGGCGACGGCGTGGCCGAACCCATCCCGTTTTACAGCCGGCCGGACGGAACCAGCATCATCACCAACACGATTGCTTCCGCGGCCATGGCGGCGTTTGCCAGCCCCGGCGCCCAGACGGGCGTCAATCCCGGATCATTCAGTCTTACGGGCGTGCTGACCAACAACAAGGATGGCGACAACGCGACGGTGGCCTTCGACTACCTGAGCACGCTGGAAGAATCCGAGTTGCTGAGCGCGCCGCGCGTCACGACGATGAACCGGAAACCGGCCGTCATCGCCGATTTGAGCAGCGAATATTATGTGGCCGAAGTTCGGACGGAACTCGTTTCCACGACGGGCAATCTCGGCAGCAGCGGCAATATCGGTTATACCCAAAGCGTCATGCCGACACGGTTCGATTTCGGCATCACGCTGTCCGTGACGCCGCAGATCAGCGGCAGCGATCAGGTGCGGCTGTGGCTCAATCCACAGGTTACCGCCAAGGGATCGGACAAGACCTTCGTACAACGATCCATCGTCAACGGAACAGAGTTGAACGATCAGATTACACTGCCCAATATGACGACGCAGGCCGTGTGGACCAACGTTATCGTGCATGACGGCGACACGCTGGTCCTGGGCGGTTTGGTTGCGGACCGCACCATCAAAGGCAAGCAGAAGATGCCGTATCTGGGCGACATTCCGATTCTGGGCTTCTTCTTCCGGGGCAAATCCAAGAGCGTCAGCCAGTCGAGCCTGTTGATCTTCGTTACGCCGACAATCATTGACACAACGGGCAGCCGTTTCTTCGAAGCGGGAACGACCAGCGCGCCCATACCGAACGAGAAATGGACACCGCCGCCCGCCAGCGATTTGGGCGCCGCGCCTACAACGTCCGAGCCCGTGGCGGTTGCGCCGGTTGATTCTGCTGCGTCCGCGCCCGAAACCGCACAACCTGCGGACGTGACGGCGCCGACGGCGGCAGCGCCCAAGGCGGAGCCGAAAGCCCCCAAAAAGCCCGTGAAACCGGGGCCGAACGACAAAAGGCGCCTGGACTGATCAGTTGTGAATACATGATGAAACACGCGGCGCGGACTGCCCCGTCTGCGCAGAACCACAGCATAAAAGACTCCCTTTTCCGCAGACAAGACAGTCTGCGCCACATAATGGGGGCACAGGCTGTGAGCGTGTGTTGAATTATTTGGGCGATCAAAGGCGTAACGCCGAATTTCCGTTTGGCTGAGCCGCCAACGTTCGGGCCGAATCGGCATTTGGCGCTAAAGGCGCATGTATCTTTTGTATCGTGCAATTACGTCCATGGCCGCTCCTGTGGGTGCGGCGTGGCTTGCCATCGGCAAACGCCACCGGCCCTTGCGCGCCCGTTGGAATCCGCCCCCTCCTGATACGATCCCGGAACGTCCGCTATGGATTCATGCTTGCAGCGTGGGGGAGATCGGTGTTGCGCGCCCGATTCTGGCCGCGTTGGCTGCACACCGGCCCGATTTTCCCGTGCTCCTGACATTCTCGACGCTTGCCGGCCGCCAATTGGCCCGGGAGACGTGTCCCGGCATTCCCCAGACGTGGTTTCCATTCGATACCGTATCGGCGGTCCGGCGGTTTCTGGCGTGGGCGCGCCCATGCGCGCTTGGGCTTATCGAAACCGAATTATGGCCGAATGTTCTGCGAGAGACCCGCCGAACCGGCGCGCCGGTCATTTTGATCAATGGCCGTCTGAGCGACAAGCACCATGCGCGATATGTGCGATTTGCGCGCTGGCTTCGTCCCGTCGTGCAGCAATTGTCCGCGGCCGGCATGCAGAACGCGGAATATGCGAAGCGGCTGGTGGAACTGGGCGCCGATCCCGATCGGGTGCGCATAACGGGCAGCGTCAAATTCGATGGATTGCGGATGAGCGCCGATCCTTCTACAATCGCCCGCCTTCGTTCCGATCATGGCCTGCCGGAAGACGCGCCCGTCTTGGCCTTTGGCAGCACGCGTCCCGGCGACGAAGATCTGGCCGCGCAATGCTGGAAAACGCTTCGCGATCGTTTTCCCTCGCTGAGACTCCTCCTTGCGCCGCGCCATGCGACACGAATTGCGGAAGCCGTGGCGCCGTTCGATGAACCGATCCAATGGCGATCGAAAATTCTGGGCGGTGAAGCGTCGGCGAACGCGCGGATTATCCTGATCGATACAGTGGGTGAACTGGCGGATTTCTATGCGCTGGCGACGGTTTCCGTTGTCGGGGGCAGTTTTTATCCGGGAGTGAACGGCCATAACCCGCTGGAACCCGTCGCGGCCGGTTCGCCGGTCGTATTCGGACCCTATATGCGCAACTTCATGGATCCCGCCCGCGAACTCGTTGCCTATGGGGGGGCAATACAGACCCGGACCCCGGACGAGTTGTTGCCGGTGCTCGAACGTCTCTTGAAGGCGCCCGAAGAACGGCGGGCATTGGTCGAACGGGGACGTGCGGCCATTGCGGCGAACCGGGGCGCTGTCAATCGCACCCTCGCTCTGATCGAGGAATTCGTGCCGGAACTGCGCGCCAAACAGGATTCCAAGATCGAATGAACATCCTGGAGGGCATCGCGCATCTTTTCGACCGTTTCCTCGAATGGCTTGATGTCCATTTCGATCAGGCCCGGCGCCGTTTTGGGAGTGACAGCGTTCTGGCCGTGTTTCTATCGGCTCCGTCCTTGCTGGTATTGGGGGTGTTCGGCGTATTTCCTCTTTTCTATGCGGTTTACATGAGCCTTTATGGCGGCAAGTATGGCATGGGGCGGTTCGTCGGGCTTGCCAACTATGCCGAAGCATTGCGATCGGAAGCGTTTTGGCACAGTTTTTCCGTTACGGCCTACTATGCAATCGGAACAATTCCCGCCACCATGGCCCTGAGTTTCACGATTGCCTACGGACTGTACCGAATCACGCGAGGGCGCGGATTCTTCCGCACGGTTTACTTTTTACCCTATGTGACGTCGGCCGTGGCCGCAGCGATGATTTGGCGCGCCCTGCTCAATCCGCAATATGGTCTGGCGAACGCCGTTCTCGGATATGCCGGCGTTTCGCCGCAAGACTGGCTGCTTGAACCGCGCGGCGTTTTACACCTGCTGACCCAGGGGCATGTGCCTGTCCATATTGGACCGAGCCTTGCCCTTTGTTGCGTTATCCTCTTCGAGATCTGGCATTCGAGCGGCTTCATGATCGTCGTTTTTCTTGCCGGTCTTACCGCGATTCCGCGCGAGTTGGAAGAGGCGGCGCGCATGGACGGCGCCAGCGCGTTTCAGGTCATCCGAAACGTCGTGTTGCCGTTGCTGTCCCCGACCATTTTCTTTCTCGCGATCGTCAGCACGATCAAGGCGTTTCAGGCGTTCAACAATCTGTATGCCCTGACGGGCAATGGCCGTGGTCCCGTGGATACCACGCAAAACGTGACCGTGTACATCTACTCGAATTTCTACGAATACCAGCGATGGGGATACGGCGCGGCCGTGGCCACGCTGTTGTGCATCGCGATTGTCGCGATGACGCTTGTTCAATGGCGGCTGGCCGGGCGGCGGGTGCATTACGAATGATCGGACGCATTCTTCTTTATCTGTTCCTCGCCGCCGGCATGGCCGCCACGGCCTTTCCATTCCTGTGGATGATAACGACCGCGTTCAAGACATTGCCGGAGGCGCTTTCACCCGCGTTGAATCTGCTGCCCGCGCAGTGGCAATGGCACAATTTCGTCGAAACCTTTCAAGCCGCTCCGTTCGGCCGGTATTTCTTCAACTCCTTTATGGTGGGAAGCGCCGTGACGGCCGCGGTGATTGTTTCATCGCTTATGGCGGGATACGCGTTTGCCCGGCTTGATTTTCGCGGCCGTTCGCTGCTTTTTGGGATCGTGCTGGCGACGATGATGGTGCCGTTCGAAGCGACGCTCATTCCGAATTTTGCCCTGATCCGGCGGCTGGGCTGGTACAACACCTACCCCGCGCTGATCGTCCCGTGGTGCGCGAACGCGTTTTCAATTTTTCTGATGCGACAGGCATTCATGGGGCTGCCCGCCGACTATTTCGACGCGGCCAAAGTAGATGGCTGCGGCCACCTGCGCTTCCTGTTCCGCGTGGCGGCGCCGCTGGTCAAGCCGGCGCTGGTCACGGTGGGTTTGTTTGCTTTCCTGGGCAGTTACAATTCATTGATTTGGCCGCTTGTCGTCACCAGTGAAGACACGATGCGGGTTGTTCAGGTGGGCCTGACCGTGTTTTCCGGCGCGGAAGGCGTCCGGCTGCACCTGCTCATGTGCGCGTCCACCATTGTGATTCTGCCGACCGTGGCGTTATACTTCGCCGCACAGAAAAACTTTCTCGAAAGCGCTCTGGGTTCCGGAATAAAAGGATAATCCATCCATGCTCCGAAGGTGTATGTGGGTTGTTGTGTGCTGTTTCCTAGCCTCGTGTGGAGGCAGAGGACCGGGCGGCGATCCGCCGGCCTCCCAAACGCCCGCATTCAAGCCGATAGATGCTTCCGCGGCCGTTTTCTGGGACCGCCAGACCACGGAAACGGGGGCATTGATTCGCACGCTTGTGGATGAATTCAACGCGAAACGGCCCCATGCCCTGCCTGTCAAGATCGAACACACCGGCGGATACAGCGACATTTTCCGAAAAGTATCCGCCAGCATCCAGGCGGGCGCTTTGCCGGCCATGGCGGTGGCCTATCAAAGCATGACCGCCGAGTACGCGCAAGCCGGCGCTGTCGCCGATCTCGATCCGTTTATTCGTAACGCCGAATCGGGACTCGGCCCGGAGGATTTGGATGATTTCTATCCCGTGGTGATCGAAACCAACCGGTACCCCGGCTTCGGCGGCAAAATGTTGTCCTTCCCCTTCTGCAAAAGTGTTCTAATGCTATATTTCAACAAAAAAGTGTTATCCCATGCGGGTTTCGATGCGCCGCCGGCGACGTGGGACGACTTTCTTGTCCAATGCCGCCAAATCAAAGAAAAAACCGGAAAACCCGCCTACGCCGTCTCCGTGGATTGCTCGACTATCGTGGGGATGATATTCAGCCTTGGCGGCGAAGTCTGCGACGGGAAACAGACGTTGTTCGATTCCCCGGAGGCCATCCGCGCCTTCGGGATTATCGAAACGCTTGCGAAAGAGAAACTGGGCTATCCAATAACACCGGGTTCCTACGACGACGAAACGGCGCTCGCGCAAGGCAGCGTGGCGTTCTGCATTCGTTCGAGTTCGGGCCGCACCAACGTGGCCATGCTCATGCAGGGCGCGCAGGATCAATGGGGGATGGTGCGCATCCCGCAGGGCGATCCCGCCCATCCGCGCACCGTTCTGTTCGGGCCGAACATCTGCATTTTCAACACTTCGCCCGAACAGCAGCAGGCGGCGTGGGATTTCGTCAAGTTTTTCACATCGCGCGAGATTGGCGTGCGCTGGGCGCTGGGCACCGGTTACCTGCCCATTCGTAAATCAGCGGCGGACGATCCGGGTCTGAAAAAATTCTGGGAGGCTTGGCCCTACAATCGGGCGGCGTTCGATTGCCTGCCGTTTGCCAAGTCGGAGCCGAACCTTACGGGCTGGCAGGAAGTGCGCGCGCTGGTGGAAAAGGCGGAGACGGAAATCCTGGCCGGCCTCAAGTCCGGGCAGGACGCCGCGATCGAACTCAAACGGAAAGCGGACGCGGTTCTTGCCGGCCAATAAAACCGGAACGGGGCTATAAATGACCGCCGTGTTCGCCGGCAAACTCTTCCAACGCATCGTTGATCATGGCGCGATGATCTTTTTCGAAAATTTCGCGGTCGGCCTTGCGCCGGTACATTCTGCGCCGTTCGTGCGCCAGTTCGCCGTCCTTCCGCAGCAGCCGGCGATCCCCGCCGGATCGTCGATCGGGCTGCCAGCGTCCATATTTATCCTTATAATGTCCTTCACGGAATTCCTCGCTGGTCATCGCTGTACCTTTCATTTCGCGTTCCGGCGCGGTTCGCCGATGTTCCATGCGCAGTATAAGCGGCGGCATAAAAGGCGTCAAGCAATTTTTTACGCGCGATTTTTACGTTGCCGGCCTTTGGATCGGGGGTCGCCGGATACCCTTCGTGGCCGTCCTATTGGGCCGAAGTCCGAATAAAACTTGCAGGAGGTTGGACCAATTTCATAATCTGCCCAGACCGGTTTTCCAAAACGTGGAGGCGATATGCGTATAGTCGTTCTAGTCAAACGTGTGCCGGATACCGCGTCGGTCTTCAAGATTGGCGCAGATGGCAAGTCAGTGGACCTCGCCGGCCTCAAATACGTGATGAGTCCTTACGATGAATACGCCGTCGAGGAGGCGGTAAAGATCAAGGAAGCCGCCGGCGCGGATGTCATTCTGTTGAGCGCTGGTCCGCCGGAAACCAAGGACATTATCCGCGCGGGCTTGGCCATGGGCGCGGATTCCGGCGTTCTGATTCTGTCTCCCGCCGGCCTTGCCCTGGAGCCTCGCGGCGCGGCGCATGCCTTGGCGGCGGCCCTGCGTGATTTGGCGCCGGACCTTGTATTGGCGGGCAAGCAGGCGGTGGACGACGACGCATCGCAAGTCCCGGAACGGGTGGCCGAGTTGCTCGGGTGGCCGCATGTCTCGACGATTACCCAATTGGCGCTGGCGGGAAATACCGCAACGGTGCATCGCGAGATTGAAGGCGGCTATTACGTGTACGAAACGCCGTTGCCCGCCGTATTCAGCACGCAGAAAGGCATCAACGTGCCGCGGTATCCCACCTTGCCCAACATCATGAAGGCCAAGAAGAAGGAAATCCGCGAAATCTCGATCAATAGTCTCGGTTTATCCGCTTCGGCGCTGGCGTCCGGCGTGTCGGTCGTGTCGGCGGCGTTGCCGAGGCAGGCACGGCTGGGTCGCATACTTGAAGGCGATCTTGGCCAGCAGGTCCGGCAACTGGTTGCTATACTCCGCGAGCAGGAAAAGGTGTTGTAAGAAAGGGGATTCCATGAGCGTTCTAGCCATACTCGAACAACGCGGCACGCTGAAACCGTGTGCGCTGGAAACCGCTTCCGCGGCAAACCGCGTCGCACGCGGCGCCGGATTGGCGTTCGACGCGGTCTATATCGGCGCGGATCCGGGGGATCAATTGTCCCAACTGGCCGGTTTGGGCGTCCGGCGGCTGTTTTGTTACGCGGATCCGGCATTAGCCCATTACACGAACGATCGCTATATTTCCATCGTTGCTGACCTCGTGCGTGAAACGGGCGCGACGGTTTTGCTGGGATCCGCAACGGCGCTGGGCAAGGAATTGTGCGCGTCTGTGGCGGCCCGGCTCGACGTTGATTTGGTGCAGGATTGCGTGGAGGTGTGGTGGGACGGCGGCCTGATGGCGCGAAAACCGATCTATGCCGGCAAGGCGCTGGCTGAGGTTCGCATTGTGCATACGCCCGCCCTGGCCTCATTGCGCCCGAACGTTACGCCGATTGAACGCGATGGCGGCGCGATGCCGGAAATCGTCATGCGCGGCGCGCCCGGCGTACCCTGCCGCACCGAACTCAAGGAATCTGTCATGACAGCCGCGGGCGCGATCGAATTGACCGAGGCCAAGCGTGTCGTTTCCGGCGGGCGCGGTATCGGCGGGCCGGAGGCGTGGCCGGTGCTCCAGGCGTTGTGCGATGCGATTGGCGCGGCGCTTGGCGCGAGCCGCGCGGCGGTGGACGCCAAATGGATTGAACCCAGCCATCAGGTCGGCCAGACCGGCAAGGTGGTCAGCCCGGACCTTTACGTGGCCTGCGGCATTTCGGGCGCCATTCAACACCAGGCCGGTATGCGGACTTCCCGGATTGTCGTGGCCATCAACAAGGACGCGAACGCGCCCGTGTTCAAAATTTGCGATTACGGGATCGTGGGCGATCTCTTCGAGGTGGTGCCGCTGCTTACCCAGGCCGTCACCGAAGGGCCGAAGGGATAATCCCGCCGCATGCTGACACTTCCCGAAAAGGTGGTATTCGCCATTATTACCGCAGGTTCCATGGCGTATTTCGCCTACCGGGCCTTCGTGCTTGTGCGCCTTATCCAGCGCACCGGCAAGCCGGACCCCGAGGATCGCCTGAATGGCCTTGGACTTCGCCTGGCCGGCGCGGCATTCGACGTGCTTTTCCAGCGGCGGACATTTCGCAAGCCGTGGATCGGCGCGCTGCACGTGTTGGTTGTATGGGGTTTCTTCGTGTTTGCGGCCAACACGATCAACCATTTCGCGGGCGCGTTCGTGCCGGGCTTCAATCTTTTCGGGCGGACTGTTCTGGCGAACATTTACGCGGCCACGGCCGATCTATTCGCCGTATTGATCATCGTGGGCATTGCAGGGCTTGCCTTCCGCCGGCATGTGCTGCGGCCGGACCTGTTGACGCGCCCGTCGCCGGAATCGGTGATTGTTTTCACGTTTATCGCGGGCGCCATGGCGGCCTATCTTTGCGCGAAAGCCACGGAAATCGCCCTGGGCGAATTGGCCGATGCCGAATGGCATTTCGTGGCGTCGTGGCTTGCGCGCCGGTTTGACGCCATTGGACACGGGTCCCTTGTCGCGGCGGCGCATATTGCCTGGTGGTGCGATGGGCTGATGCATCTCACGCTAATAGGACTGCTCATCATCCCCACCAAGCATGTCCATCTTGTCGCGGGACCCTTCAACCTCCTGTTTCGCCGGTTTCGCCCGCGCGGCCAGATGACTCCCCTCAACCTGGAAGACGAAAACGCGGAGTCATTCGGCGTGTCGCGCATTGGAGACTATTCCTGGAAACAACTGCTCGACTTATATGCCTGTATCGAGTGCGGCCGGTGCCAGGAATTTTGTCCGACCCATGTTTCAAAAAAAACCTTGAGTCCCAAGAAACTCGTCGTGGATCTGAAACATCATCTGCTGTCCCATACGTCGCCGCTGTTTTGCGGGAAAGAAACCGGCGCACTGGTCGGCGGGCCGATAGCCGCCGACGCCGTATGGGCGTGCACAACCTGCGCCGCCTGCATGGAACATTGCCCGATGGCCATCGAGCATATTGACAAAATCACCGATATGCGCCGCCATCTTGTGCTCATGGAATCCGATTTTCCCGAAACCGCCGCCACGGCGTTTCGTAACATGGAAACCGCCGGCAATCCATGGGGCTTCGCCCGTAACGACCGCACCGCGTGGGCTGCCGGACTCGACGTGCCGGTGATGGGGGAAAAGGGCGGCGCGGACGTGCTGTATTGGGTGGGCTGCAGCGGATCCTATGACGACCGGTGCAAGAATATCTCAAAAGCGATGGTGCGCATTCTGAAAGCGGCGGACGTGGATTTCGCGATACTCGGCGAAGAAGAGCGCTGTACCTGTGAAAGCGCGCGCCGCCTTGGCAACGAGTACCTTTTCCAGACAGCCGCGCAGGAAATCGCCGAAATCCTGAATTCATATACCTTCAAACGAATTCTCGTGACCTGTCCGCATTGTTACAATACATTCAAAAACGAATTTCCCGCATTCGGCGCGGCCTATGAGGTAACGCATCACACGGCGTTCATCCAGGAGTTGATGGATTCCGGCCGCCTGAATTGGGATACGAACAAGGGTTCGCTTGTCGCGTTTCACGACTCCTGCTATCTGGGCAGGCATAACGGCCTCTATGACGCGCCCCGGCAGGTGCTGGCATCCGCCGGACAACGCATAGCGCCCGTGGCGCGCGACCGGGAAAAAGGTTTCTGCTGCGGTGCGGGCGGCGGCCGTATGTGGCTGGAGGAACACCTTGGCGAACCGATCAACGTCCTGCGCTTCCAAGAATTGACGGCGAGCGGGGCGGACCGCATTGCCGCCGCGTGCCCCTTCTGCATTACGATGCTGTCCGATGCCGCAAAACGCGAAGGTCGAAACACCGAGGTGCTGGACCTCGCGGAAATCGTAGCGCGGCAATTGCCCCTATAAAGCCGGATCAGAGCGGCGTCTGTTCCAGCGCCTGCGCGAAAATGTCGCGGACCTCTGCGGAAAACAGGACGAATCGCACACGTTCGATGGATGGATGTTCCCGCAGGAAATCTGCGACGGTTTCAACGGCAATCCGGGCGGCGTCGGGGATTGGATATCCGTAGACGCCGCAACTGATGGCCGGGAACGACACGGTTTTCAATCCGTGCGCAACGGCCACTTCCAGACTTCGCCGATAGCAGCTGGCCAGCAAAGCCGGTTCGTTATGATGTCCGTCACGATAGACCGGCCCGACGGTGTGGATGACATGGCGCGCCTTGAGATTGCCTCCCGTCGTGATTTTGGCGTCGCCCGTTTCGCAGCCGTTGAGTTTCCGGCACTCCGCCAGGATCGCCGGGCCGCCCGCGCGATGGATGGCGCCATCCACGCCGCCGCCGCCCAGCAACGTCTTGTTGGCGGCGTTTACGATTGCGTCCACGTCCTCGCATGTCAAATCGCCTTGCACTACCTCGATGACCGAAGAACCCATACGCTTTTCCATAGTCATTTCTCCCGGCCAACCGGCTGTCTGAACGGTTATCCTTGAACCATGAATACCACAAAGTTCACGAAGGACGGCAAGAAAAAATAGCCCTGCAACGCGCCGCAGACTGTCGAGTCTGCGCGAATCTACTCGAAAAAAGGATCCTTTTCGCAGACTCGACAGTCTGCGCCACGCATTTCGCCATTTATTCACCACCTCTCATCTCAGTTCCACTGAAGATTCTTTCGTGTTTGTGCGATCCTCGCGGTGAGACTTGGTTTTCCGTTTCAACTTTCGGATTTAGGGTTATAGTATATAGCATTTGCGCGGCGGATAACCGATCGGGCGGCCGCCCGGCCGATTGCGCGGGATTCGTGGTTACTGGTAGCATGGGGCGTGAGTACGGAAGGAGCGGAACGCCATGAAAATCGGCATTATCGGCCTGGCCCGGTCGGGCAAGACCACCTTGTTCAATGCGCTGAGCGGCGCACATGCGGCCGTCGGCGCGTTTGGCAGCCGGGACGCCAATGTCGCCGTCATTAAAGTGCCGGATGCGCGCGTGGACCGGCTGGCGGCGCTGGTCAAGCCGAAAAAGACCACCTACGCGGAGATTCAATTCATTGACATCGCGCCGAACGAGGCGATGGGCGAGAAGAAAGTCCTCGACAGCGCGGCGCTCACGCACCTCAAGAATACCGACGCGCTGGTCCACGTCGTGCGGGCGTTCAAGAACGAGGACGTGATGCATCCGTTGGGATCCGTGGATCCCGTGCGCGATTGCAGGATGTTGGAGGAGGAACTCCAACTTACGGATCTCATTGTAATCGAAAAACGCATCGAGCGTATCGAGAAAGAACACAAGAAAGGTTCCGAGCATGATCTGCTCGTGCGCTGCCGCGCACATATCGAAGGAGGCGCCCCGCTGCGGACGCTTCCCTTGGATCCGCACGAGGTTCATGATCTGGCTGGTTTCTGCTTCCTATCGCAAAAGCCTTTGATGTTGCTGGGCAATTACGGCGAGGAATCCATCGGGACGCCGGACCCTTCGGGATTGCAGACATTCGCGGCCGAATCCCGGCTCCCGTTGATAGATCTGTGCGGCGAGATGGAATTCGAGGTGGCGCAATTGCCGGAAGACGAGCGCCAGGCGTTCCGGGACGACTTGGGATTGGGTGAGGAATCGCGGACGCGCTTCATTCAGGCGGCCTACGACATGCTCGGTCTCATGAGTTTTCTGACGGCGGGCGAACCGGAAGTGCGCGCGTGGACCATTCGCAAAGGCACCAAGGCCGTGGACGCGGCGGGCGTCATCCATTCGGATATCCAGCGCGGTTTCATCCGCGCGGAAATTGTCGGATTCGACCATTTTATGCAGGCCGGTTCCATGGCCAAGGCGCGCGAACAGGGCCACATGCGCCTGGAAGGCAAGGAATACATTTTCCAGGACGGCGACATCGTTCTCTTTCGGTTCAACGTGTGATGAGCACCGGTCCTCACAGCCAAACGCACTCTCCCCCCGGTACGCCGGAAGAACGCCTGCACGCGCTGCTGCGCGCGTGCGACCGGCGCGGACGCACGGCGATCCTGCTGCAAGACAATCCGGACCCGGACGCGTTGGCCTGCGCGGCCGTCCTGCGCGAAATCCTCTATGCCTGCCTTGGTAAGCGTTGCACGATTGGCTATGGCGGGATATGCGGACGCGCGGAAAACCGCGCCATGATTGACATCCTTAAAATTCCCGCGCGACACGTGTCCAGGGAGGAGGCGGCCCGGTTCGACGTAGTGTGTCTTGTGGACGCCCAACCGGGCTTTGGCAACAACATTGTGTCGGCGGAACGGCGGGTGGCTGTGGTCATTGATCACCATCTGGCGCCGAAACGTTGCAAATGGCATGCGGTATTTGCCGATATCCGTCCGCACTACGGGGCGGCGACGACAATTCTCCACGAATACCTGCTGGCGGCGGGCGTGCCGATCAGCCGCAATCTGGCCACGGCCATGTTCTACGGCATCCAGTCGGATACGCAGGATTTGGGCCGTGAATCGGGACCGGCGGATGTCCGCGCTTATCAGGAACTTTTTTTACAGGCCGACAAACGCAAACTGGCCCGCATCCAACATGCGCCGCTGCCCCGCGACTACTTCCGGATGTTGGTGGACAGTCTTCAGACCTGTGAGATTGCGGGTACGACCTTGGTCAGTTTCATCCCCCGGTGCCTCAACCGCGACATGATCGCGGAAGTGGCGGATCGTCTCCTGCGGCTTGAAGGCGTCACCACCGCCGTTTGCTACGGCGTGTGTGGCGATCGGGTCTACCTTTCGGCCCGTGCCCGATCGCCGCGCGGGAACGCCGCCGGCCGCCTGCACAACGCTTTGCGTGGCATCGGTGATGGGGGCGGCCACCTGACCATGGCGGGCGGTCAGGCGCCCCTGAACGGCCATGCGGAAAAACGCCTCGCGCAAATCCGCGCGCGAATTTTCGAATATTTCGCGCCGCACCACACGCCGAGGCCTTTACTGACACCAGAACATGCCGGGACAGGCCGCAATGGTATAAAGGCGTAAGAGAGGCCTGCCACGGAAACGCAAATCGCCCAAGCGCTGGCGCGCCTTTTCTTCACAAAGCCCAATTGGCCAACGCCGTCACGCGGCGGCTTTTCAACCCGGATTCGGCAATCGAAACCGGAACCCTGTGCGCGAGCCGTGGACATCGTGGACCTTGTGGGCGAAATGAACAAGAAAACCAATCCCCTTTTGGATGAAGTCCGCTTTGTCCACAAAGTCCACGAGGATCAGAAGTTAGCACAATGCATCCGTTCTTGACGGTCGAGTCCAAGATCAAAGTTGCGTGGAGAGGCTCATGGGATCATACTATGCGGAAGTCGGATGTCCAACCGAAACGAATCGAACAGAAGGATCGTGTCGCATGAAACACCCTATATCGCGTAGAGAAGCCATGGCGGCCATGGGCGCCGCGGCAACGTTGGGCGCGATGCCCGTCGTCGAGGCCAAGGCAAAGAAATCAACCAAAGGGATCGCGCTGCAATTGTATACGATGCGCGAACCGGCCAAGAAGGATCTCGCGGAAACGCTGAAGAAAGTCCGCGCGATGGGCTGGGAGTATGTCCAATGGAGCGGCATGCCGGATCTTCCCGCGGATGAAATCCGCAAGGCGCTGGACACCGCCGGGCTGGCGGCCATTTCCGCGCATACCGGCGTCGAGTCTTTCGAAAATGATTTCGACGCGGCGGTCGCGTTTTGGAAGACCGTCGGCAACCGCGACGTGGCGCCGGGCGGCATGATGAACGATTGCCGCGATTCGCTCGAAGCATGGATACGCGGCGCGAAACGCCTCGACGCCGTCGGCGCGAAACTGCGCGGCGCAGGCATGCGGCTTTCGTATCACAATCACGCCGGGGAATTTGAAAAATTTCCCGAAGATCCGCGCTGCAAACTCGATATTCTCATGGACGAGACCAAGCCGGAAAACCTGTGCGCGGAACTCGATCTGGCGTGGGTTCTGGCCGGCGATGCCGATCCCGTGGCCTATATCCGGAAATGCGCCCAACGCTGTCCCGTGGTTCATGCGAAAGACCTGGAATCGGTGAAACCGGTCAAGTTCGCGGCGCTGGGCAAGGGCATTCTGGATTGGAAGGCCATCTTCGCAGCGGGCAAGGAAGCAGGCATCGAGTGGTATGTCTATGAACAGGATAACTGCTACGGCGATCCCTTTGGCTGCGCGAAGACCAGTTTCGAGTTTCTCGCGAAACATCTGTTATAGCCCGTCTCTTTCCAAATACCGGGACCTTTGACAACCTTATGCCGGGCGGGCTACGTTATATGTATGTCGGGAAGATGCGCCAAGTTCGTCTTCCGGGAAAGGCATCGGAAAACATGAAGAAAATGTTTACAGTGGCCACGCTGGCGGCTTTTATGCTGGGTGGGGGAATGTTCGCGCCCGGTTCGGCCAGATCGGAAGACAAGCCCGCCCCGGCCACGGCCAAGCCCGCCCCGGCTACTGGGAAAGTCGCGCCGGCACAATCCAAAAAGGTTATCGTTACGAGCCGGTCCAGCGGGAAATCCGACCAAAAGAAGCGGTCCAATATCATTACGAAGAGTTCCAAGAAGGGCAAGGACGACAAGAAAAAAGGGCTGAGCAAGAGCAAGAAGAGCCTTTTCAGCAAGGACAACCCCAGCGCCGCGGGCACGAGCCGGAAAACCAACGAAGCCCAGCGCAAGGATCAGGGCCGGATCCTCGAATGACGCCGGTTGGCGCCGGGCCGGTTCAATCGTCCGGGGCTGCCAGATGGCGCTGGAGTTCGCCTTTGTCGGTTTCGGCCATGTTCATGAATTGCACGCCGAAATCGTATTGTTCGTTTGAAACGGGGCGCACCCAGCAGACTTTTCCTTCGCAGAGAATCGCGCTGCTGGCCAGTTGGATGGCGATTCGGACTTTGTCGTTGACTCCGACCCGGCGCAATGCGCTGAATCGCGCACCCTCCGCCGCGATATCCGCCGTAAGCGTGGCATAGGCCGCATTGTCACGGGAAAACGAGAGCCACGTACAGATTGCCTCTTCCTTGCGCGAGGCGCGCCGCTTGTCCTGCACCGTCTGGATCATTATCCGCACCCCCATGCTTCACCCTGGATTCGGCAGTCAAGATCGGATTCTACGTGCTATCCTCTGGATGTCGTGGACCTTGTGGACGAAATGGACAAGAAAATCAATCCCCTTGCGGGTGAAGTCCACTGGGTCC
>Ga0101944_10000704_pt1 | contig 91011 bp, 65 predicted proteins | sample DewCreD2012metaG_FD_75245 | JGI IMG/M metagenome (GOLD analysis project Ga0101944, IMG submission 75245) | Hot spring sediment bacterial and archeal communities from British Columbia, Canada, to study Microbial Dark Matter (Phase II) - Dewar... ... | reverse complement strand
TCAGGAAAACGACATCCTCAAGGTGAAGGGCGATGTGGAAAAGATACGCAAGTTGCAAAAGCGTAATCGGGTGCTGGTGCAGCCGTTGCCCAATCAGGGTACGCTGCCCAAATCAGGCGTGGGCTTGGTTTTACACGAGGTAGTGGTGTTGCCGGAGTCCGATTTAACGGGTAAGCGTTTGGCTGAGGTAGATTTTGAATCTAAGTTTGGCAATGCGGTTTTCTTAGGGGTACGTGGTCGCAAGGGGTTGGAGCACCGCTTGCTAAGTGACTGGAAGTTGGCTGCTGGCGATTGCCTTCTATTAGGGTCGCCCAAAGACCAGTCCGAGCTCTTGCATCGCAAGTTTCCGGATTTGTTTATTGTCAATCACGCCGATCATACGGACTTTCTGCGACGCGAAGGGCTTCTTTCTGCGGCTGTCATTGTTGGCGTCATTACGGCGGCGACGTTGGAGGTAGTGCCCATCGTCACGGCGGCCTTGTTAGGGTGTTTGGTGCTCATTCTGACGCGTGTCATCACGCCGGAAGAAGCATACCGGAGTGTCAGCTGGAAAGTCGTGCTGTTGCTGGCGGGCTCCCTGAGTTTAGGACTGGCGTTAGAGAAGACGGGAGCCGCGCGCTTGTTGGCGGACCAAATACACACTTTAGGTGGCGCCGTTAGCCCAGTGGTGGTGTTAAGTTTGGTCTACCTGTTTGCTAGTCTGCTCACTGAAGTCATGTCGAACAACGCCACTGTAGTGTTGCTGGCACCTATTGTTATCGCAGTAGCCGAGTCTATGGGCGTATCGGCCCGGCCTTTCCTGATAGCCATTACCTTTGCCGCCTCGGCCAGCTTCATGACGCCTATTGGATACCAAACTAATACCATGGTGTACGCCGCTGGCGATTATACCTTTCGCGATTTTTTCCGAGTGGGCGCACCGCTCAACTTGCTGTTTTGGTTGTTGGCCAGTTTGCTCATTCCGGTGTTTTTTCCGTTTTAGATGATGAGTAAGGTAAAGCAACGCGTAGTCGTCTTCACTGGTGCGGGCATTTCTGCGGAAAGCGGGCTGGCTACTTTTCGCGACCCTGACGGACTGTGGGCAAAATATAGCATAGAGGAAGTGGCCACTCCAGAAGCCTGGGAGAGGCAACCGGAGCTGGTTTTAGACTTTTATAATCAGCGGCGGCGCCAGCTGTTAGAGGTCAAGCCCAACGCAGCCCATTACGCGCTGGTGGAGTTGGAGTCGCTCTTCGAAGAAGTGCACATCATCACTCAAAACATAGATGACTTGCACGAGCGCGCGGGCAGCACGAACGTCCTGCACTTGCACGGTGAGCTGCGCAAGGTGCGCTCGTCACGCTATCCTGAGCTCATTTACGCGTGGGATGACGATGTGCACCTGGGCGACCTCTGCGAGCGCGGATATCAGCTGCGTCCTCACGTGGTGTGGTTTGGCGAAGAGGTGCCGCTGTTCCCAGTTGCTGCCGACATAGTGGGACAGGCTGACGTGCTCATCGTCGTGGGTACGTCGCTGGCCGTTTACCCTGCCGCCTCGCTGGCCTACCGGGTTTTTGGCGAAATACCCTGTTATTACGTGGATCCCACTCCTCAATTAAGTCGGGATGCGTTTTCTGCTGCACCTTTGCACATCGTGAAAAGAAATGCTAGCGAGGGCGTTCCGCTGGTCGTCTCATGGCTCAGAGAACGCTTCCAGGCTGGCTCATGAAGCATCAGCACTCCTGTGAGAAAACTCTTTTTATTCCCATTTCTGCTGTTTGGCGGATGGTGCTGCCAGTCTCAGCCCGTTACTACGGCCATCACCGTCACCCTGGACTCTAAACACACGCTGCGTCTGCTCGACAGTGCCCAGGCGGCCTCAGTACTCCTGGTCGATACGATAGACCTCTTTTTCGAGCGCGTTACACCGGTAGAAATGTCTATCCAGATGAAACAGCCGCTTCAGTCCGGTTTGCCACGCGCGGAGTTGCTGGCGGCTTTTAAAGAGTATCTGCGCCGCGATGTGACATCTTTCACTGTTGAAGAGGCCGCCTTTACCGTCGAAGTCGTGCGCGAGATGTTCGAGACCTGCCGCTCAGTGGCGCCGGATTTATTTCCTGACACGCTCCTCCTCCTCAAGGTGGCAGGTAAGCCCTATGGCCCGTCTGTGTACTACACGCGCCAGAACACCATCGTTATTCCGCAGGATGTGCTCCAGCTGAGGCGGCGGCACGATTTCTTGAACACCCTCTATCACGAGCTCTTTCACGTTTATTCGCGTTTCCAGCCGGTCAAGCGCGCCCGTTTGTACCGCCGCATTGGCTTTGAGGCAATTGGCCTGGAGCGCTTACGCTTGCCGCCGGCGCTGGCTGAGCGCGTTTTATACAACCCTGACGGTGTGGACTTTGCCCAAAAAATCACCCTCAAAACGGCTAACGGCGAGCGCATATACGCCGTACCTATCATCTATGCCAATCACCTTGGCTATTCTCCAAAGAAGCACTCCTTCTTCGCTCATGTAGAGTTCAGTTTGTTTGAAGTGAAGCCCTTAGCCGATGGCTATTGGCAGGTGTACACTCGGGAAGAGGACGGCTTTAGCAGCACGCTGGACATGAGCCAACTGCCCGATTTCTCCCGCCAAATAGGCGACAACACAACGTACATTATTCACCCTGACGAAGTGTTGGCCGATAACTTCTCGTTGCTGATGATGTCGAAAAAGTCCCCCGCCACCATAGCGCGTCTATCTCCAGCAGGTCAACAGCTCATCAAAGACATAGAAGCGATCTTGCGCTATTAGCTGCTCGTGCCCAGCCAGGCACTTATTTGCTCAAAAAAGTGCAGCAGCAACACAGGTTTTAGAAAGATGGGAAAGAGAAAACCAAACACGGCGCCGTAAAAGTGGGCCAAGTGGTCAATACCATCGCCGCCCCGTTTAGCCGCATAGGAGGAATACCAAAGGTAGAAAATGCCGAACAACACCCCCGGTATAGGGATAGGAATAAACATTAGGTAGAGGCTGAGCGTGGGCATGAGTAAAATGGCGGCAAAAAGTACTGCCGAAGTGGCCCCCGAGGCGCCAATGCTGGCGAAATAAGGCGTGCGGCGGTAGCGGAAATGAGTGGCCAGCGAAGCAGCAAGGATAGCCGATAGGTAAAAGATCAAGTACAAAAGAGGCCCCGCTTGGCCAAATAGCCCGCTAAACCAGGGTTCTACCACCCCGCCGAAGAAGTACAGCGTGATCATGTTGAACAGCAGGTGGACGTAGTCGGCATGCAAAAAACCGCCCGTGAGCAAGCGATAATACTCACCGCGTTGCGCTTCCGCATAAGGCCAGTGTTTACAGCGGGCGAAAAAATCGGGCTGGTTAAACGCCCACAAGGACGCGGCCACGGTAGCGCCAATAATCAGGTAGGTGATGGTCATTATTCGTTGTGATAAGGTTCGTTGCGCAGGATAGTCATAGCGCGGTATAGCTGCTCCAATAGGAAGAGCCGCGCCATTTGATGCGAAAAGGTGAGGCGACTAAGCGACAGTTGGGCGTTGGCACGGCTGTAAAGGTCGGAGGAAAAGCCATAGGCTCCACCGATGAGGAAAATAAGGCGGCGTGCTGGTGCGTGCAGGCGCTGCTCCAGCCATTGGGCCAGCGCTGGGGAGCTAAGCATGAGCCCTCGCTCGTCCAGAAGGACCAAATAGTCGTCGGCCCGTAGCCGCTCCAAAGCGATTTGGCCTTCTTGCTGTTTGATTTGCTGAGGGTCGGAAGTTTTGCTTTTAGGCGTTGGCAGACTTACCCAGGCAAAGGGTAAGTAATGGCTCAAGCGCTTTTCGTATACGCTGATGCCCGTTTGCAGATAGGCTTCGGTGGTTTTTCCGATGGCCCACACCTCCACTCTCATGCGTTGGACAAGTTAGGGATGACAAAGGTGGGGCGGCTACCTTTGGGGAAGGATTCAGCCAATTCCTCGGGCAGGTAAAGCCGCTCGGCAAAGCGGTCAATAAGCGCCTGGGCGATTTGCGCAGCCAGTGTCGCCTGGCCCTTTTTCACTAAGGCGGCCAGGTATTCGCGGACGTGATCGGCGGCTTGTTTGCCGAAGTGTTCGTCCAGGTAGCGACCCAAGGCATCTACGTAGGTGTCGCGCACAAAATCGGTCCACTGGGGCAGAAGCAGGTGCTCGTAGTGCTGCAGGGCGTTGAGGTCGGCATTTTCGCGCATCAGGGCAGCCAGGGCGCCGAGGTCACCCTCATAGGCGAGGAGCATGGCCGCCCTGTCGTTAGCCTTTTGGGTGCGCAGCTGGGCCAGCAAATGTTCGCGCTCGGCAGGCCATTGGTCGGCGCTGATTTGGCGCAAGCGCTCCAGGGTGTGGGCATCGCCTTGGCGTTGAAAGCGGCGGCGCAACAGGGCTGTTTGGGTAGCAATATCTCCGGCTGCTACGGCAGCCTCGAGCAGTAGGTTTTCCAGCGCTACTTGTCGCCCGAAGGGCAAGCGCTCCTGTTTCCACAAGGTCATGCCTGCCGGCAAAACGGCCGCTGTATAGTTCAGCCGGACAAGCGTTTCCAACACAGCGACCACCCGGTCGGGCTCGTCAAAATGGGCCTCAAGTACGCGGCTGAGCAGGTCATACTGCCCGCGCTCGGCCAGCGCAGCGCCAAACAGGAGCAGCACCGGTGTGGCGATCGGGTAGATGGCTTGGTCGAACAGCTGGCGGATGCGCTGGTAGTAGTTCTCGTCGCGTGCGGCCTGTGCCAAAAAGCGCAGCGTATCTGTCACAAGCGCCTGCGGGTAAGGCGCTTGGTAGAAGAGGTCAGTGAGGAAGAGCTGCACTCGTTCGCGCTGCTCAGGCGCCAGCGAACCGCTCTGGGTGAGGTAGTGCAAAGCGCGCTGGCAATAGCCCAACAGCCAGTCCTGTTGTGGTGGCTCCGCCAGGGCGGTGCGCTCCGCCAGGTAGTGCAGCACGGCGAGGCTCACGTGGAAGGCCGCCAGGGTATTGTCGGAGTTGATTTGGGCCATGAGTGTGTCCAATGCCAAACGAGCGCGCCGCACTTCGGCAGGCTTGAGAGGAATGGCCCTGCTCCCACCGGGCAGGGCAGCCCGTAGTACGGCAGTGTAGTGCTCCTCGGCATTGGCTATCTTGCCGGCGAAGTGGGCCTTCAGCGCTAAGGTGAAGGTGTTGTCACGCTCGGCGTATTGGCGCACGAAGTCAGCTAGCTCACTCGCCGCTGTATTGGCCAGGATGTTGTCCACCGTAAGCCGCCGGGCGCGTGCTTCTTCAGCGTTCTGGATTTGCGCTTGGCGCTCTTGTGCTTTCTGGTTTAAATATTGCCTGATTTTGAACAGCGCCGCAGCAATGTGAGGGCACATGAGGCGACGGCCTTCCTCCCAGCACTCACAGGCAAATGCCTTGATCTTACCCGGCGTAATGATGACCTCAGCCTCTACTTGTTGGTCGCCATCTGTCACTACAGCCACCCAAAAATGACGCTCAACCTCTTGCAGTTGCTGTACCGCTCGGGCGCGCAATAACGCTTCCGCCGCCTCTCGAGTGGCAGCGGCAATGTGGTATTCAAAATCTTTGAGCCAAAGTTTTTGCACAGCGGCGTCTCCTGCAGGTGTTGTCGGGGAAAATTGTCACTAACAAAAAGCAAATATACGCATACGCAAAATTTGGGCAAGCGCTTGCCCTGCTCTTGGGCTTGACAAGGCTTATGAACGACACCTGAGCGCCATTGGCGGCTCGTTTTTCTCCTCAAAAAACAAAACGAGCCGCTCAGGGGAAGAGCGGCCCGTCGAGGTAGTGGACCTGGCGGGGGTCGAACCCGCGTCCGGACAAAGTGTCACATCGCTTTCTACATGCTTAGCTCCCGATTAGTTTTTTCGAGCGCGGGGTAGGTTCAGGGGCCGACCAGTCCGCGCCTTAGCCGTTGAAGTGTCTCCGAGTGGTAACGGCGTTCCGCCGGATAGTCCCAGGGAGTGTGATACGCGGCACGATGTGTATGGGACCTCAACCGTGCGGCATAAAGGCTTTCTAATCCTTGGGATTAGGCAGCCATTGCGTAGCTGTAGTTGCCACTTATGGTTCGAGCGCTGTTTTATACGGAGGCAAACGCTCATGCTCCGGCATGCTTACGGTGCAACTTTCCTTTCCCGTCAATACCAGGTACAGGCCCGTTGCAAGGCACAAAGATAAGCAGCGTCGAGAGGGATTAGGTTAGGCTCACGGTGATTTTTGTCAGTCTTTCGGTCTATTGCTTCTAGGTTTATCGCCGCAGACTCGGTCTATCTTTGTGCCGTTTTTCGGGCTTTCAGACGAAGGTTTGCCCGAAGGTCACTCGTCTATTCTTTCAATTTATTTATTGTAATGAAAATCGGAATCATCCGGGAGGGCAAAGTGCCTCCCGACGCCCGCGTTCCACTCACACCGGACCAGTGCCGCCTTGTTGCAGCGCAATTTGAGGTGGAGGTAGTGGTGCAACCTTCTCCGACGCGCTGTTTTTCGGACAGCGAATACGAGGCCGCGGGCGTTGTTTTGCAAGAAGACCTGAGCGATTGCGATGTCTTGTTAGGAGTAAAAGAAGTGCCCGTGGCGCAGCTGATGGCAGGCAAGACCTACCTGTTTTTTTCTCACACCGTCAAGAAGCAACCGCACAACCGCCGCCTGCTGCAGGCGATCTTGGAGCAGAAGATCCGATTGATAGACTTTGAAAGAATTACTGACGAGCGCGGCGATCGCCTGATTGCCTTCGGCTTTTACGCCGGTCTGGTGGGCGCGCACAACGGCCTATGGGCGTATGGGCAACGCACTCGGTTGTTCTCCTTACCGCGCATGTACCAGTGCCACGACTACGCAGAGGTGAAATCGCACTACTCACAACTCCGCCTTCCGCCCCTACGCATCGTCCTCACTGGCAGCGGGCGCGTGGCCTTTGGCGCCATTCGCAACCTCCACGATATGGGCATCCACCAGGTGTCGCCCCGTGACTTCCTGAAAAAAGACTTCGACCGCCCGATCTTCACCCAACTTTTCGCACACGATTACGTGCAGCACCGCGACGGGCCGCGCATCTTCGACAAGGCACACTTCTACGCCCACGGAGACGAATACGTCAGCACCTTCAAACCCTACGCCCACCGCGCCGATATCTTCATCAACGGCATTTACTACGACCCTAAAGCACCCAAGTTCTTCACTCTGGAGGACATGGCTGAAGAGGGTTTCAGTCTCCAGGTTATTGCCGATATCTCTTGCGATATTGCGCCCAACGCGTCGGTGCCTACGACCATTCGCCCCAGTACGATTGCTGAGCCGGTCTATGGCATCCATCGCTACACCGGCCAGGAGTGTCCACCGTTCTCAGCGGAGGCTGTTGATGTGATGGCTATAGACAACTTGCCCTCAGAGCTTCCGCGCGACTCATCCGAATTTTTTGGTCGCCAGCTGATGGAAAACGTCCTCCCCGAATTGCTCCGAGGCAGTAACAGCCCTGCTATCCGCCGGGCAGTTATCGCAGAAGACGGGCACTTGACAGAATCCTACACCTATTTGAGCGATTACGTCTTCGAAACCGCCTGAGCAGTGACGAAAAAGGGGGCACGGGCAAGAAAGTGGCTCGGCCTGGAGGCGTACAAACTCCTGATGGTTCAGACGGCACAACGGATGGGCTTCAGTATACGACAGGCACCTTCATCTGGTAGAACATGAAAGCCAATAAGTCGGCGGCTTCCTCCAGCAGCTTGCCGGTCGGCTTGCCAGCGCCGTGTCCGGCGCTGGTTTCGATGCGGATGAGCGCGGGTTTATCGCCTCTTTGGTTGGCCTGCAGGGTAGCTGCAAACTTGAAGGAGTGCGCCGGCACCACGCGATCGTCGTGGTCAGCAGTGGTAATCATCGTGGCCGGATAGGCTGCTGGGCGCACGTTGTGCAAGGGTGAGTATTTAATGAGACAGGGAAACTCTTCCGGGTTGTCGCTGCGGCCGTAGTCTACCGCCCAGGCATAGCCGATGGTGAACTTGTGGTAGCGCAGCATATCGAGCACGCCTACGCGTGGGAAGCACACGCCGAAGAGCTCAGGCCGTTGTGTCATGCAGGCGCCCACCAGCAGACCACCGTTCGAGCCACCCTCGATGGCAAGGCGCGGCGGGCTGGTGTATTGCTTGTCAATGAGGTATTCTGCTGCGGCGATGAAATCGTCGAACACGTTTTGCTTCTGGCATTTAGTGCCGGCTTTGTGCCATTTTTCGCCAAACTCTCCACCGCCGCGCAAGTTAGCCACGACGTAAATGCCATTGTTCTCCAGCAGCGCCGCGCGTGAGGCAGAGAAGCCGGGGGTCAAAGAGATGTTGAAACCGCCGTAGCCATAGAGCAGGGTGGGGTTTTGGCCGTCGAGAGTGATGTTTTTCTTTCGGGTGATGAACATGGGCACACGCGTGCCGTCTTTGCTGCTGTACCATACCTGCTCAGTAGTGTAAGCGTCGGGATTGAACGCCATCTTGGGAGCTTTGAATACGCGCGTAGTTAGCGTATTCATCTCGAGCAGATAAATGGTGGCTGGCCGCAGGAAAGAAGCAAAGGAGAAGAACGCCAGCGAGTCGCCGGGTTTGCCATGCACAGCGCCCACGGTGCCAATTTCGGGCAGTTCCACCTCGCGAACAAAGCGCCCTTCGAGGTCGAACACGCGCAGCGCACTGGCAGCGTTGTGCAGGTAGGTGCACACGATCTTGTCGCCACAGACGGCAGCGCTTTGCAACACGTCGGTGCTGTCCTCAGGGATGAGCGTTTTCCACTGCGCTTCTTCGGGCTGAGCGGTATTTACCAAAATGAGGCGCTGGTTAGGCGCCGAGTGATTGGTCAGGATGAGAAGTTGGTCGCCCAAGTTTTCCACCACAGTAAAGTCGTGGTCGAATTGGGTGTAAATGGGTGTCAGGCGAGGCTTGGGCTTGCTCAGATCCTGGAAGGCAAGCGTGTTGCCGCTGGTGCTTTCGGCGCCGGCAATAAAGAGGAAACGCTCGTCCTCAGTCGTGCCGGCACTAAAGTAGTGGTTGGGATTTTTGGGGTCGCGGTGCACCAGTCGGTCCACGCTCTGCGGCTGCCCGATCTTGTGGTAATAGATGGCGCTGTTTTGGTTGGCTCCTTTCAATTTGTCGCCGGCTTTAGGTTCGGGGTAGCGAGTGTAGTAGAAGCCACCGCCTGCCCAGCCAATGCCGGTGAATTTGGCCCACTTGATTTCATCGGCCAGCATCTTGCCTGTCTGCAAGTCTTTGATCAGGATGGTGCGCCAGTCAGAGCCGCCTTCTGAGATGGCATAGGCCAGGTAGCGCCCGTCGCGGGAGAAGCTGTATTCCTGTAGCGAGGTTGTGCCGTCGGCGCTGAAAGTGTTGGGGTCGAGCACCATCTCTGCCTCGCCATCGAGCGCAGCCTGGCGATACAGGACGCTTTGATTTTGTAGGCCGTCGTTTTTGAAATAGTAGTAATAGCCGGCCTTCTTAAACGGAGGGCTGTACTTTTCAAAGTTCCAGATTTGCTCCAGCCGCTCCTTGATTTTAGTGCGGAAGGGTATCTGCTCCAGGTAGCCGAAGGTAACGGCGTTTTGGGCTTTCACCCATGCTTTGGTTTCTTCGCTTTGGTCATCTTCGAGCCAGCGGTAGGGGTCTGCAATGGTGGTGCCGAAGTAATCGTCGCTCACGGCAGTGTCGCGGCGCGTTTCAGGATAGGTAACGGGTATGAACTTAAAGTCGTAGGTGTTCTTGGGTTTTTGATCAGAACCACAAGCCACTGCTAAGCACATAGTTAGCGTGAAAAGCACGTTTTTTAGGAAAGTTAGTTGCATAAGCGAGCAAGTCGTAACAGGTACATTTGTGGCGCCAAATAACGGGCGAAAGCCTGATTTTTGAACATAATCTTTATCAAGATGACGTTAGAAGCGCTGTTGAAAGACTACACCAACTACAACTGCTGGGCCAATGCGGCCTTTGTCCGGTGGCTGCGCGCCAAACCTCAAGAGGCGATGACCACACCGGTGGTTTCCAGTTTTCCCACGCTTCGCGATACGTTGCTCCACATGTGGGGCGCCGAGAAAATCTGGTTAGAGCGCTTACAGCAGGTGCCTACTCAGCCATTTTTGCCCACCGTTTTCGACGGCGATATGGAGGCGGTCTTCGATGGGCTTTTGGCGGCTTCGGCAGCGCTGCACGATTACGTCAAGGCGCAGCCCCCCGATTTTTTTGAAGGCGTGTGCTCCTTTCGGCTTTTCAACGGCAAAGAAGACAGCCGCCAGCGCTACCAGATGCTCCTGCACTGCGTTCAGCACGCCACCTATCACCGAGGCCAGCTGGTAACGATGGGCCGAACCCTGGGCTTTACTGACCCGCCCCAGACGGATTATATCCACTACGTGCGCTCGAAGGCTTGACTCACTGCCCTAAAAGAGGGCACTGAGCTTCCCATACCTGCGCTATCATGGCAAAACCGACTATGCGAAAAAGACGCGCTTTAGCTTTTCTTGTTTTTTTTCCAATATGGCTTCTCCACATCTCGGGTGGAGGCCTAATGGCGCAAGGGCAGCGCTTTGATTTTCCCGATGTGGACACCTTGCCAGCCCGACTGGACACCCTGCCCGACGATGAAGTCGTTGACCTGGCCCGTCGCCTGCTCGACCAGACGACAGAAATACGCGAGGTGTTTGCCCGCAAGGCGCAGTACGCTCAATTGGAGCGCGAAGTGCTGGAAGAGCAATTGGCCACTACTATAGCCAGCGCAGAGGCTTCGCCGGAAGACCTTCAGACACTCAGGCAAGCCGTCAATGAGGCTCAGCGGAATGAAAAGACGGCCCTTCAAGCGCTGCAAAAGGCCGATCGCGTGCTTACTTCCGTTCAGAAAATGACAGAGCAGCCGCCTCGCACCCTGCGCAAGAGCTTGCCCAAAACCCACAAACAGGTACTGGCCTTGTTGCCACCACAGGAGAAGCCCATCGCCGAAATTCTCCAGACCATCGGGACGCCCGGAGACACTATCGCTGCGCCACTACCCGCGCCACCATCGCCGCCAGCCAACCCCACAGATATACCAGCCGACAAACCCACTCCACCATTACCCGCCCCTCGACGGCCTGTGTTTAAAAAATACGATCCAGCTGCCGATGTCATGCTCAACCCTCCGCCCCGCCCTTGCGTCTGGGTGACCGACGCGCGCGACGAATTCTCTGGCGAACGCCGCCGCGACCACCAGCGGGAAGAACTTTTTCGCTATACCAACCCTTCGCTGCGGCCCTACTTGCAAGGACGCGAACACATTGTCTGCCAGGCGTCCGTGAGCCAAGTGGGCAAACTTTATCTGCTCAACCTCACTTTTACCATCAGCGACGCTAACGCTAAGCGCGCCTTCGGCAGCCTGCCCAAAAACAGCACGGCCATCTTGAAATTCCTCGACGGTGAAACCCTCGTGCTGGCCAACTTGCGCGCCGACGAGGGGCGCGCAGGCGAGGATAAAGTGACCCACACCTTCATCGGCCAATATCCGTTAGACCCCGTCGCTATGCGAAAAATGCAAAAGACCTTACTCGACAAAGTGCGCATTGCTTGGGCTACGGGCTACGAGGACTACGACGTCCACCAGGTAGACCTCATCGCCCGCCAAATTGGTTGCCTGCTCAAATGATTTCCCGAGACGTATCGCTCAGGCCCTACAACACCTTTGGCGTCGAGGCGCGTGCAGCCTATTTCACGGAGGTCACCAGCGTAGATGGCCTTCGAGAGGTGCTGCGCCAGGCGGCGGAGCCGATACTTGTTTTGGGAGGGGGCAGCAACATGCTTTTCACGCGCGACTGGCCCGGCACAGTGGTGCTCAACCGCATCGGTGGTATCGAGGTAGTGCGGCGCTTTGTCCGTCGGGTTTGGGTGCGCGCGGGTGGCGGCGAAAACTGGCATCACCTCGTCCAGTGGGCCGTGCAACGCGGCCTGGGCGGTATTGAAAACCTCAGCCTCATCCCTGGCTCGGTGGGGGCGGCGCCCATTCAAAACATTGGTGCTTATGGTGTTGAAATAAAGGAAACGCTGGTGCGCTTGGAAGCCGTAGAGCTGGCTACGGGGCGCCTCCGTACTTTTAGCCGCCAGGAGTGCCGCTTCGGCTACCGCGATAGTGTTTTTAAGCGCGAGGAAAAAGGCCGCTGGTGCATCACGTCCGTGACACTATCCTTGACGACGGAGGGCCACGCCATCAACACCTCTTACGGCGATGTGGCGCGTGTTTTAGCCCAAATGGGCGTGCAACAGCCTACACCCGCCGACGTCAGCGAAGCCGTCATGCGCATCCGCCGGGCTAAATTGCCCGACCCGGCGCTTTTGGGCAACAGCGGTAGCTTTTTCAAAAACCCGGCGCTCCGCCCCGACGAGTGGGCGCGCATCCGCCGGCGCTTTCCGGAGGCGCCACACTACCCGCTGCCCGACGGCTGCGTCAAGGTGCCTGCGGGTTGGCTTATCGAGCAGTGCGGTTGGAAGGGCAAACGCATGGGCAACACCGGTTGCTACGACAAACAGGCACTCGTGCTGGTGAACTATGGCAACGCTACGGGCCAGGAAGTGCATGCCTTAGCACAGGCCATTCAAGCCTCTGTGGCCGAGACCTTTGGCGTGATGCTCCAGCCGGAAGTGAACATATGGTGAGTGCTGTAGGCAGGCTCAGGCACGAGGAGGAGTTAGTGCGCTAAGTTGCTCAGTATCGCCTTGATTAGCCCGGGTCCGCGGTAAATCAGCCCAGTGTACACTTGTACCAGGTCGGCGCCGGCTTGCACTTTTTCGCTGGCGGCTTGAGCGGAGTCAACGCCACCCACACCGATGAGCAACGGTTCTGGCCCCAGGCGCTGGCGCAGGTGTCGAATGACTTCGGTAGCGCGCTGGCGCAAGGGCGCTCCGCTAAGCCCTCCCGCCCCGATGGCGCTCACGCGTGCCGGGGGCGTGTGCAGGCCGCTGCGCGATAGCGTCGTGTTGGTAGCGATGAGCCCCGCAAGACCTATTTCCCGAACGATGTCGGCTATCTGGTCGAGCTGCTCGGCGCTCATATCGGGAGCGATTTTGAGCAGCAGTGGCTTAGGCGCAGGCTGGCGCTGATTGGCATTCTGGAGCGGCTCCAGCAAGCGCAGGAGTGGCTCGCGCGCTTGCAGGTCGCGCAGGCCGGGCGTGTTGGGCGAGCTGACGTTGACAGCCAAATAGTCCACCCATGGGAACAGCACGTGGAAGCAGGCAATGTAGTCTTCTGCGGCGCATTCGTTGGGGGTGTCTTTGTTTTTGCCGATGTTCGCTCCGATGATGGGGCGCGGGTGGGCTTCGCTGTGCTCGCGCCAGTGCTGTAGGCGGACGGCCAGCGCGTGAGCGCCTTCGTTGTTGAAGCCCATGCGATTGATGAGGGCGCTGTCGGCGGGCAAGCGAAACAAGCGCGGGCGCGGATTGCCCGGCTGAGGACGGGGCGTGACGGTGCCCACCTCGATAAAGCCGAAGCCCAACAAGGTCAGCGCGCGCAAATGGTACCCGTCTTTGTCGAAGCCGGCCGCTAACCCTACAGGGTTGGGAAAGCGCAACCCATGGCGTTGGCGCTCCAGACTAGGGGTGTGGAGGGTAAACTGTCGCCGCAGGAGCGCATGCGTCGGTGCCAGTGCCGCCGCGCTATCGAGCAGAGACATGGCGGCCTGGTGAGCCACCTCAGGCGGTAACGCAAAAAGCAGTGGGCGCAGCAGGCGGTACATCGAGCAGTTCAGGCGTAAAGAGGGAACTGTTCCATGAAAGCATTGACGGCCTGGCGCACAGCAGCGTGGTGGGCGCTGTCGTCGGGCCGGGAGAGAACAGAGTCCATCCACTCTACCACTTGGCGGCACTCGTCTTCGCGCAAGCCGCGCGTAGTGATAGCCGCTGCGCCTATGCGGATGCCTGAAGTAATGGCCGGCGGCTGAGGATCGTAGGGTATCATGTTTTTGTTCACCGTGATATCGGCCGCCCCCAAGACCTGCTCAGCGACCTTTCCAGTGATGTTTTTAGGGCGTAGGTCTATGAGTATCAGGTGGTTGTCTGTGCCGCCCGAAATGATGCGATAGCCGCGACGGGTAAACTCTTCGGCCATTACCTGGGCGTTTCGGATGACTTGCTGGGCGTATGCTTTGAAGGATGGCTGCAGGATTTCGCTAAAGGCAACGGCTTTGGCGGCGATGATGTGCTCCAGCGGTCCTCCTTGCATGCCCGGGAAGACGCCGCTGTCCAGAATGCTCGACATGTAGATGGGCGCGCCCTTTTTTGTTGTGCGGCCCCAGGGGTTTTCAAAGTCTCGACCCATAAGGATGATGCCGCCGCGCGGCCCGCGCAGAGTCTTGTGGGTAGTGCTGGTGATGATGTGGCAATGGGGTACAGGGTTATTGAGCAGCCCTGCAGCGATGAGGCCAGCGGGGTGGGCGATGTCGGCCAACAACAGGGCACCCACCTGGTCAGCTATTTGGCGGAAGCGCGCATAGTCCCAATCGCGCGAGTAGGCCGAAGCGCCGCAGATGATGAGTTTCGGCCGTTCGCGATGGGCTATTTCAGCCACTTTGTCCATGTTAATCAGGCCACTCTCTTCTTCTACCCCGTAAAACGACGGGGTGTATACCTTGCCCGAATAGTTGACCGAAGAGCCATGGCTCAAGTGGCCGCCGTGTGCCAGGTTGAAGCCCAGGATTTTGTCGTAAGGCTGTAAACAGGCTAAGAATACGGCTGCGTTGGCTTGTGCGCCCGAATGAGGCTGCACGTTAGCCCAGGCGGCCCCGAAGATCTCCTTCAAGCGGTCAATGGCCAATTGTTCTATTTCGTCCACAACCTCACAGCCGCCGTAGTAGCGCTTCCCAGGGTACCCTTCGGCGTATTTGTTCGTCAGGCAAGAGCCCATGGCGTCCATGACGGCCTGGCTGGTAAAGTTTTCGGAGGCTATCAATTCAAGGCCGCGGCGCTGCCGCGCTAACTCCTTTTGGATGAGGGAGAAAACAATGTCTGCCATGAAGGTAGTTTTTGATGACAATGGCCCGCACGATAGCGGCGCGTCGCAAAGGTAGGGGTTGCGCTGAAAGTGGTCGGGAGCAATGACACCCGGCTGGAAGTGCCGCCGAGGGGTGGTGTTGGCACACACAGGAGCGCACATGCCCAGAGCCGATACCTTTGCCGTCCCAACGAGGAGACCCTGCGTTGCCCTGCAGCAGCGTCTTTTACCGTGGTCTCCCTTACATCGCCATGCACCGCTCTCTTTTGAATGCCTATTTAGCCTTAGCTGCCATCTGTATCATTTGGGGCACCACCTACACCGCCATCAAGCTGGCCCTGCGCGACTTTCCGCCGTATTTGCTCGTCGGCATCCGGCAAGTGGCTGCCGGGCTGCTACTGTTGGGCTGGGCGTGGTGGCGCGGCCAAACAAAGGCACTGGCAGCCCTGCCTGCAGAGGAGCGAGGGCGCTATCTGTGGCGACAGACGCTGACAGGTTTGTGTACCATTACTGGTGGCAATGGCCTTATTACTTGGGGCATGCAGGAAGTGTCGTCGGGCCTGGCAGCGGTCATTGGCTCGCTAACGCCGGTGGTGGTAGTACTTATTAATTTAGCTTGGCGCGGCTCGGAGCGGGTCAACGGCCTTATGGTGGCAGGCGTATTGCTGGGTTTTGGTGGCTTAGGCCTAATTTTTCACCACGGCTGGGCTGATTTCCTGCGGCCTGAATATCGGTGGGGGATCGCAGCGTGTTTTGGCTCGTGCTTTACCTGGTCGTTGGGCACGGTAATGGCCAAGCAGTGGAACGACGCGCGCGTGTCGGCGGTGCTTCACGCGGGTCTGCAGGTGACGGTGGGCGGCTTGGGCGGGCTGGTATCGAGCGCTTTTTTCGACCCACACCATGCCATTAGCCACACGGTAGAGGGCTGGCTATCCTTGGTTTATCTGGCACTAATAGGCTCGGCATTGGCATTTAGCCTATACATGTTTGCGCTGCAACACCTTAGCGCGGCCGTATCCTCGCTGTACACTTACATCAACCCGATAGTAGCCATTCTGTTGGGGTGGGCCTTTCTGGGCGAGGTCTTGAGCGCGTTGGAGGCAACGGGCATGTTGGTGGCCATTGTAGGTGTTTGGTTGGTTAATTACGGCTATCGCGTTACCGCTGTAAACCGCGCCGAGGCGTAGCATTATCTTTGCGCCCATGTCGCAGCCCGCTCCGCTGGTTCAGATAGATTTTTCGGGAAGGCCCCAGCCAGTTTTTAACAAAAGCTTCGACCTGCTCATTAGCGCCTTGCGCGAGTGGCAGGAGAAGGGGTACGACATCTTTATTTGCTCCGACAATCCCAAACAGCTGAGCCGGCTGCAAGCCATTTTTAAAGACCTCAAAGCGGGTATTTCGTGGCATCCGGTAGAGGTGTCCCTCTCATCGGGCTTTGTGGATGATGCCCTGAAAATCGCCTGCTTTACTGACCATCAGATCTTCCAGCGTTTCCACGCCTACAAGCTGCGGACGGGCTTCACGCGCGAGCAAGCGCTCAACGTGCGCCTGCTGCGCGAACTGCAGCCAGGCGATTTCGTTACCCACGTAGATTATGGTATTGGTCGCTATTCAGGGCTGCAGAAAATTGAGATTGGCGGCCAAGTGCAAGAGGCCGTGCGGCTGGTTTATAAAAACAACGACCTGCTCTACGTCAGCATTCACTCGCTGCACAAAATCTCCAAGTATATTGGCAAGGACGGCGAGGCGCCCCAGCTCTCCAAATTAGGCTCCGATGCCTGGAAACAACTCAAGGCGCGCACCAAGCGGAAAATCAAAGACATAGCCGCCGAGCTCATCCGCCTGTACGCCAAGCGCCGCGCTTCTCCGGCGCACGCTTTCCCGCCCGATGGTTACTTGCAAAACGAGCTGGAGGCCAGCTTTATCTACGAAGACACGCCCGATCAGTTTCGCGCTACGCAAGAAGTGAAAGCCGACATGGAAAAGCCTTATCCCATGGATCGGCTCATCTGTGGCGACGTGGGCTTCGGAAAAACCGAAGTGGCCGTTCGAGCAGCTTTCAAGGCCGTAACGGGAGGCAAACAAGCCGCTGTATTGGTGCCTACAACCATCCTGGCGCTGCAACATTGGCGCACCTTCAACGAGCGCCTGAGCGAGTTTGGCGTGACGGTAGACTACCTCAACCGCTTCCGCAGCGCGCGTGAACGCAAGGAAGTGCTCCAAAAACTGGCAGATGGCAAGATTGACGTCATCATTGGAACTCACGCCTTGCTAAGCAAAGAGGTCAAATTCAAGGACTTGGGGCTGTTGGTCATTGACGAAGAGCAGAAATTCGGCGTAGCAGCCAAAGAAAAACTGCGCGCCCTTCAGGTGAATGTGCATACGCTGACCCTGACGGCCACGCCCATCCCGCGCACGCTCCAATTTAGCCTCATGGCAGCCCGTGATATGAGTATCCTGCGAACGCCTCCCCCTAATCGCCAGCCCATCCATACGGAGGTGAGGGTTTTTGATGAAAAACTCATCCAGGATGCCATTTACTACGAGGTGCATCGCGGTGGCCAGGTTTTCTTTGTACACAACCGCGTCACGGACCTGCCCAAAATAGTCGCCTTGCTCCAGCGCCTTTGCCCTGACTTAGACATTGCCATGGCTCATGGCCAAATGGAGGCAAGGCGCCTGGAAGAAGTACTCGTCGAGTTTATCGATCGCAAGTACGATGTGCTGGTGTGCACCAATATTATCGAGACCGGGCTGGACATTCCGAACGCCAACACCATCATCGTCAACCGTGCCGACCTGTTTGGCCTAAGCGACTTGCACCAGCTGCGCGGGCGCGTAGGGCGCTCCAATGTGCGCGCCTTCTGCTACTTCCTGTCGCCCCCCTTGAGCACCCTTACCCCAGAAACGCGCAAGCGGCTGCGCACCATCGAGGAGTTTAGTGAGCTGGGCGATGGCTTCCAAGTGGCTATGCGCGACTTAGATATTCGCGGCGCCGGCAACCTGTTGGGTGCTGAGCAGTCGGGTTTTATCGCTGAAATTGGCTATGAAACTTATCAAAAAATCCTGGATGAGGCCATTCAAGAGCTCAAAGAGACGGATTTCAAAGACCTCTTTCAGGAAGAGTTAGCCCAAAAAGGCGCCTACGTGCGCGAAGTGAGCATCGAGACGGATGTGGAAATGCTCATCCCTGACGAGTACGTCTCCAATACAAACGAGCGCCTCAGCCTGTACACGCAGCTGGGAGAAATTACCGACGAGACGGGCATCGAGACCTTTGCCAATATGTTGCTCGACCGCTTTGGCCCCTTGCCGCCGCAAGTGTCGGCGCTGTTCGAAGCCTTGCGCTTGCGCTGGTTGTGCCGGCCACTGGGTTTCGAGCGTCTTGTGCTCAAAAACCGCAAATTGCGCTGCTATTTTCTTAGCAATCCGCAATCGGCCTTTTTCGAAACAGAGCAGTTTCAGCGTTTGATGCAGTTTATTGCTGAAAAAGGCCGTCTGATGGGGTTGCATCTGAAACAAACCCCGCGCGAGCTCGTAGTGGTTCGCGAGGATGTGCGCACCGTTCAGGAGGCCAAGCGCATATTGGAACAGCTAAAACAAGTACTCGACGCTGCCGGCGTTTCTTGAACCAACAACCTCTTCACCCGTTCCACGTAGCGCATGAAGCACCTGCTTTACTTGAAAAAGTATTTTTGGAAATACCGCTGGCGGCTGCTGTTGGGCGTGCTGTTTGTCGGCTTGGCCAACGTATTCCGCGTGCTCCAGCCGCAGGTTATCCGCGAGGCGCTTGATAGCGTAGTGGAGCGCGTGCAACACTACCAACAGACAGGCGGCATCGCTGCACACCCGGAGGCTTTCGATGAGCTGAGCCGCCAAATTGCGCGCTTTGGCCTGGTGGTCATCGGTTTGGCCGTACTCATGGGGCTGTTCATGTTCTTTATGCGCCAGACCATCATCGTCATGAGTCGGCTCATCGAGTACGACATGCGCAAAGAGCTCTTTGCCCACTACACGCGGCTTGACTTGAGCTTTTTCCGCCGCCACAGCACGGGCGACCTCATGTCGCGCATTTCGGAAGACGTCTCGAAGGTGCGTATGTTCTTGGGGCCGGCTATTTTGTATGGACTTGACTTGACGTTTCTCTTTGTGCTCACGATATCGTCTATGCTGCGGGTGAGCCCCTCGCTGACGTTGTGGTCGCTGTTGCCGTTGCCGTTTTTAAGCCTGTCCATCTACTGGGTGAGCAGTGTGATGAACCGCCGCAGCGAGCGCATTCAAGAGCAGTTGGGCACCCTCACAAGCACAGCCCAAGAGGTGTACAGCGGTATCCGAGTGGTGAAGGGTTATGCGCGCGAGGAGGAAATGGGGCGGCATTTTGCCCAACAATGCGAGACTTACCGCCTTAGAACCCTGGCCTTGACGCGTGTAGATGCCTTCTTTTTCCCCTTGATGGTACTCATGATTGGCGCCAGTACCATCATCACCGTCTATGTAGGTGGGCTGTACGCCGTGCGCGGCGACATTACAACGGGAAATATCGCCGAGTTTGTCATTTACATCAACATGCTCACTTGGCCAGTAACGGCCATCGGCTGGATAGCTTCGCTCACCCAGCAAGCCGCTGCTTCGCAAAAGCGCATCAACGAAATCCTGCACACAGAGCCTGCAGTAAAAGACCCGCCAGTACTGGCTTCTGCTGCAGGGGCCGCTAATGGGGTGCCGTCTGCCTCCAGCGGCCACATCGTCTTTGAAAATGTGGGCTTTGTGTATCCCGACTCGGGTGTGCGTGTGCTAAAAGACCTCTCTCTCGAGGTGATGCCTGGCCAAAAAGTGGCCATCGTAGGCCGCACAGGGGCGGGCAAGACGACCCTCGCTGACCTGCTGGTGCGCATGTACGACGTTACGGAAGGCCGTATTCTGCTGGACGGCAGAGACCTGCGCGAGTATCCGCTGCGCGACTTGCGTCGGCGTATAGGCTATGTGCCGCAGGATGTTTTCCTGTTTTCGGAGACAGTCCTGGGTAACATCGCTTTTGGCCGGCCTGGCCTCAGCCGCCAGGAGGCGGAGATGTACGCCAAAAATGCGGCTGTTCATCAGGATATTATCGGCTTGCCTCAGGGCTACGACACCATGGTGGGCGAGCGCGGTGTAACGCTTTCCGGTGGCCAAAAGCAGCGCGTCAGCATCGCCCGCGCTTTTGCCAAACACCCGGAGATTTTGTTGCTCGACGATTGCCTTTCTGCCGTAGACACGCATACCGAAAGCCGAATTTTGGCCTATTTGAGCGAGGCCATGGCCAATAAAACGGCCGTGGTGATTACACACCGCATTTACAGCATGCTGGAGTTCGATCGGATTTTTGTATTGGAAAACGGCCGCATCGTCGAACAAGGCACGCACGACGAGCTGCTGGCGCACGGCGGCTACTATGCCGATCTTTTCGAACAGCAAATGACAGCCAGCAGCTCGGTGGAATGACCCGGTGGTGCTTACTGGGGAGGAAGCCTTAGCGAGTCCTTTTGAATTATTCGGCGCAGTTCGGGCCGGATGCCTTTGACCGTTGCCCCTTTTCGCTCTGCTTGCTCCAGCACGTTCACGGCGCGCATAGTGTCGCCTTTTTGCAGCTCGGCCTCTACCGCCACCTTGACAGCATGCGTGTCGCGCGGGTTTTGGCGGAGCACCCTGGAGGCCAATTGCGAAGCCTTATCGGCATTGCCTAAGGCAAGATTGGCTCTGGCCGCGCCTATGCGCGCTTTAGGGTCGTTGGTACGGGCCGCCATGCGTTCTAATTGTTCTCGGCGAATCTCTATGGCAGCTATGCTGTCGCGCACTTCTTGTTCTTTGTCTTTGATACGTTCAATGGGCAGGGCGCCTTCGCGGCGGGCTTGGTCGAGTTCTTGGCGTGCCTTTTCTGGCTGACTGCTTTTTAGGAAGGCCTCGATGCGGGCTTGTCGTAGCGCCGGCAGTAGGGTGGTGTCCAAGTGCGGTACAGCTTCCAGGTCGCGTGCAGCAGCTTCGTATTGAGCGGTTTGCAAGTACAAGGCGCCGCGTTTGAGGTGAGCCATTTGATGGTCGGGGTAATATTCCAGCACCTTATTATACTCTGCGATGGCCTTTTCCGGCTGATTGTTTAGGATGTAATGGTCGGCCAACAGCATGCTGGTCGTCGTGTCTACGGGGGCAGGAATAGATTTGTCGGCAGAAGCGAGGGTGGCCAGGCTTGCCTGAAGCACCTGTAGGGCTTCAGCCAGCACGGGGATGCGGCGGTAGTTCGACAGAGCAATGTAAAGCATGCAGCCTATCACAGGCGGCTCGCTCGTCAGAGAGGCTTCTTCGGTGGCGGCGAGCAAGCGCTGCACAGCAGTATCGGCTGCCAAACTGCCGCCGGTGCCGCTGATAAGGCGGTAGCGCACGTCCAGGGCTTGGCTCCCATCGGAGCGTTTGCGCACCTTCCCCCACACCAGCATCTGCACATCGCATCGTCGCATCAGGGCTATCGCTTCGGCGGAGTTTGGGTAGTTCGCTTCGATGTCGAAACGCTTGTGGACAGTAGCAATGGCCTCGGTACTCAGGCGAGGGCTGCGCTCTATCCAGTCGTTCAACTCGTCCATAATGTCTATGGCCGGGTCATAGTCGGGGCCGGCATCTTTGAAAGGCAAAATGAGCACCCGCACTTGGACTTCCTTGCCAAAACGGGGGCACTCCTGCGTCTCGCTCAAATACAGCCAGACGCCTAAAGCTACTACTGCCAGGGCAACAACGCCGCCTACAAGGTAATAGCGCCAGGCATGCTTGTGCGGCGGGCGCGCCTCAAGGCTTGTCTTGCCAGCCTCAACCAGACGAATGATCTGCAGGGCCTTGTCGGTTAGTTGGTTGTATGCCCGCCGGGCCTCTTCGTTCGAAAGGACGCCCTTCAGCATTTCGGCTTTAACCTGGTACAGCTCGGCCTGATTGACGCGGGCGGCATGGGCTAATTCGGCGTACTCGGGCGCTTGCTCGAGCCAGGCCACGAGTTGTTCGTAGGTGGTTTCCAGTTCGCCCTGGCTTAGTTGTTTTCGGAGGGATGCGAAGAATGGATTGTTAGCCATAGAGTGCAGTAGGAATTAGTGCTGCGCGCGGCTCCTTAAAGGGCGTCTTGTAGCAGGGGGTAGAGAAAGCTCCAAACAGTTTCGCTGACAATACGATGTCCTTCCGCATTGGGGTGAATGCCGTCGGGCAGGTTTAGCGCGGGCTCGCCGCCGACACCTTCCAATAGGAAGGGTATCAGCACGGCGTTGTTTTTTGCCGCCAGGTCGCGGTACATCTGCGCGAAGGTTTGTGTGTACGTGGGGCCGAGGTTGGGCGGTGCCAGCATGCCAGCAATAACGATGCGGCAACGCGGATATTTGGCACGCACCTCATCTATGATGGCTTGCAGATTTTCCCGCGAGGCATCCAGCGGTAGGCCGCGCAGGGCATCGTTTCCGCCCAACTCTAACACGAAAATGTCTATCGGTTGATTCAGCACCCAGGCCACTCGACTGCGCCCGCCGGCGGTGGTTTCTCCGCTATTGCCGGCGTTGATGCAGGCATAGGGCAGCCCTAAGCTGTCTATTCGCTGCTGAAGGAGGGCCACAAAGCCCTCTTCCGGTGCCAGCCCGTAGGCTGCCGTCAAGCTGTTGCCAAAAAACAGGATGATTTTGCGCGCTGTTGCAGTGTCCGCAGCTGTCGAGGTTTCCGCCGCAGGCGAAGACGAGGAAGCATTTCGGCAGGCGCTGCTAACCCATGCCAACGCTGAAAAAGCAAAAAAGACAAATAGAGCCACTCGAGAGCGCATGTGATTTTGTTGTTTTTGAGCGATAAAAAAACGCACTTGGGGCCATCTCTCGCGTCCAGGCTCAGGTGCTCTTCGCTACGGAAAGCCCACGCTCGCCCTTTGCGGGTTACAGGGTAAGCTGTTGGCCTTTTCAGGAACACCAGCGAGGAAGCCTGCTGAGATGGAGGCGGAGCCTCATTGCCCACGAACCACGGGCAGCCCCTTCGCTTCCCAAGACAGCATGCCGCCCTCCATGTTGGTCATGTTTTGAAAGCCGTGTGCCGAGAGCGTCTCGCACGCTCGCCGGCTTCGGCTGCCCGACCGACATGCTACGATAATTTGTTGGTCTTGAGGAATTTCTTTCAAGCGGCTTTCCAATTGACTGAGCGGAACGTTGCGATAGTTTTTCACCTTGTAAGCCAACTCAGCCACTTCTTCCGGCTCGCGAACGTCGAGCAAGAGGACGCCTTTTTGCGTCATGGTGTAGGCTTCCTCTACGGAAATTGAAGAGGTGGGGCTGATGAATTTCTTCGATTGGCACCCCGTCAGCGCCAGAGCGAAGAGGGCAACAAAAAGGTTAGTGGTGCGCATATAGCGAAAGTTTTTTTGTGGAAAAACAGCGCCTTGGAAACGGCGAAGATAAGCCTATCGAAGCTGAACGGATACATCGCACGCATGCGCGGTGCCGAGAGTGTAAGACACAATATTCTCTCACGCCGGCGATATAAACGCGCTGCAGGTCAAAGAGATTAGTGTCGGCGTGGGATTGCTTCAGGCAGAGGATATGTTTATCAGTCTGTCCAACCCGGCGCAATTCGCCTCGGGGCGGCATAGTTTTGCCCAAAAATCAGCCGCTTACTCCTATGGCAAAACGGAAGCAAATACCGACATCCGCTCCGGCGGCGGCGACCCGCTCGATAGCGCCTTTTTCGTGGATAGGCTGGGCGCTGGGCGCACTCGCTTTTGCCTTGTATGCCCAGACGTTCGGACACCAATACGTATTGGACGATCCTCTGGCTATCACCAAAAACGACTGGGTACGCCAAGGGCTTTCGGCCATTCCCGACCTGTTCGTCCAGCATTACCGCGCCGGCACGGAGGGCGCCAACGCCTCAGCCTTGCTGTACCGCCCGCTGTCGTTGGTGTCTTTTGCTGTAGAGTGGAGTCTGGCTCCCGGCCAACCGTGGCTAGGGCATTTCATGAATGCTGTGTGGTACGCTCTTTCGGTGGCGCTGGCCTTTGCTGTGCTGCGGCGGCTATTGCGCGGCTATTCGGTTTGGTGGCCTGCGGCGGCAGTATTGCTTTTCGCCACGCATCCTGTCCACACGGAGGCAGTGGCCAACATCAAGAGCCGCGACGAGTTGCTGTGCCTGTTTTTCTGTCTGGGTTCCCTTTACGCCTGGCTGCGCACAGAGGAGCGCTCAGCGGCAGGTCGTTGGTGGGCGGTTGCGCTGGTCAGCTACCTTTTGGCGTTGCTGTCGAAAGAGAGCGCCGTTACCTTTTGGCCGGTATTTCTGCTGGCGGCGTGGTTTTTCCTGGGCAGGTCGGCCCGCCAGAGTCTGCTTACCTCGCTGCCGCTGTTGGTGCCGGTGTTGGTTTTCCTTGCTATGCGTACGGCGGTGCTTAGTCGGGTGTCGAGCGATTTTTCCATCAGCCCTATGGACAATCCCATTGTAGAGGCTTCGGGCTGGGCAGAGCACACCGCCACGGCTTTTCTGGTGCTGTGGCGATACCTGCGCCTGCTGCTGTTTCCCGAGCAGCTGCTGAGCGATTACTCTTACCGGCACCTGTCAGTGGTGGGTTGGAGCAATGGCGAAGCTATAGCCGGGCTGTTGGTTTACGGCGGACTGCTGACGCTGACCATTTGGGGGCTTTTGCGGCGGCGCGTGTGGGCTTTTGCTCCAGCGGCTTTCCTGAGCAGCATGGTGCTGTACAGCCAGTTAATTATTGTCATTGGCACACTCCTTGGGGAGCGGTTGCTCTACACGCCTTCCCTGTGGTTTTGCTTAGGCATAAGCTGGAGTGTATGGCGGCTTTTGGGAGTGCCTTTGGAGGAAAAAGAACCCAGTCCAAAAGGGAAAGCGCTGCTGCTTGGTGCTGTTTTGCTGGCATTGCTTGCCCTCTTGTTCGCCGGGCAAACTTTGCGGCGCAGCGCCGACTGGAAGGATAATTTAACCCTGTTTCGGGTCGATGTCGCTAAAGCGCCGGCCAGTGTGCGCCTCAACAACGGCCTCAGCGGCGAACTGTATCTCTACCTTCAAGCGCACGACAGCTTGCCGCCCACTGAGCGAGAGGCAGTGCTGGAGGCTATGGAACGCCACAGCCGAGCCGCTATCGCCCTCCGGCCTAATCCGGTTTCTTTTCTCCATTTGGGCAATGCCGCCACAGCACGAGAGCGCTACGAGGATGCCGTACGTTACTACGAAGAAGCCCTGAAACTGGCGCCCAACTACGGCATTTTACGCCTCAACTTAGCCCGAACGTGCGCCACGTGGGGGCGCATCGAAGGGCGGCAAAACAACAACCTGCGGCGCTGCACCGAATTGCTAGAAAAAGCCGTCGAATATGGCGCTAACGAGGCCGACGTCATGCTCGACTTAGGCACGGCTTACGGACTGTTGGGCAACAACGAAAAGGCCATCTACTGGTTCGAGCAGACTGTTAAACGCGACCCCAGCAACACTACCGCGTGGCGCAACCTGGCGCTGGCTTATCGCCAGGCTGGCGACCTGGCCCGCGCCCAAGCCTGCGAGCGCAAGGCCGCCGGCCAGTGAGCCGTTCTTTTTTCTCTCTTGGGCAGCCCTCCTCCGAGCACGCATGGCAGCGTGCTGTAAATTCGCCGGAACTTCCAACTGCGCCTTCTCTGAGCGCAGGCTCCTTTCGCAGCTTGGTTAGTAGGTCATCCTTCCTTCCGCCTTTTTCTTGCTTTTCTTATGTTTTTGTCTTTTTGGCGTATTGGTCTCCTGCTGGAGTTGTGGGTATCGGTGCTGTCGATGACTGCCGTTTGGGCGCAGCCCGATGTGCAAAAACGGCTGCAAACGCAGCTCATTCTCGCCGAAGATGGCGACGTCATCGAACTGCCTGCCGGGCGCATGGAGTTTACCAACACACTCTGGCTCGACGGCAAGCGCCGCATTACCCTGCGCGGCGCCGGTACTGACCGCACGGTACTGTCGTTTCGCCACCAGCAGCAAGGCGCCGAAGGACTTAAGATAACGAATGCCGCCGACGTCGTGATAGAGGGTTTCACTATCGAAAACGGTCGCGGCGACCTCATCAAGGCCCAACAAGTACAGGGCTTGGTGCTTCGCAATATTAAGGCCCAATGGACGGGCAAACCGCGCAAAACCAACGGCGCCTATGCCCTCTACCCTGTGCAGTGCGTTCGGGTGCGCATCGAGCGCTGTACCGCCATTGGCGCCTCTGACGCGGGCATTTACGTGGGGCAGTCCGACAGCGTTTGGGTGAACGGCTGCTTGGCTTACCACAACGTAGCGGGTATCGAAATAGAAAATACGACTAACGCCTGGGTGTGGAGCAACACGGCCCGCGACAACGCCGGCGGTATCCTGGTCTTCGACCTACCCGACCTACCCAAAAAGCGCGGCGGGCGCGTGCTGGTGTGGAAAAACGAGGTGGTACACAACAACCATCGAAATTTTGCGCCCAAGGGCAACATAGTGGCCAACGTGCCGCCTGGCACCGGCATCATGGTGTTGGCTACGCGCGAAGTGGAAGTGGCAGAAAACGCCCTGCGCAACAACCGGACGGCCTCAACTGCCATCGTCAGCTACCATCTTTCGCGGCTGCCCATCCAGGACACGGCGTATGTACCTTACCCATCCGAGGTCTATGTGCACCACAACACCTATTGTACGAGTAAACGCAAGCCCACGTGGAAGCATCGGCTGGGCTTCTTGCTTTGGTGGAAATTTGGGCGCCGACCGCCGCACATCCTCTACGACGGGCTGACGGCCCCGGGGACCTCCGAAGAGCGCCTTTGCATCCAGCACAACGAAAACGGCTCCTATGCCAACCTGAACGCTGCGCAAAATTTCAAACAGATTAGCCGCCATGTTGCACCACACGATTGCTCGCTGCCCCTGTTGCCTCGGCCAGAATAGGTCGCTTCTTTTGGCTTGTGGGTTGATGGCTGCAGCGCTGGTGTTAGCAGCCTTTGATTGGCCTGCGCCTCGCCTCAAACAGCGCCTTTCGGAGTACGGCTTCTTCGTTGGTCCGTTAGCGCAGCTACAGCCGGCGGCTGACGTTCTGTCCTATGAAGTGAACGCGCCGCTGTTTAGCGATTATGCGGAAAAAGCGCGCTTCATCGCCTTGCCGCCGGGCACGCGCATGACCTTTCGGTCACAAGGCCCCTTTGACTTTCCGGTGGGAAGTGTTTTAATCAAAAACTTCTTTTATTTCAACAAAAAACAAAACCCTGAGCAGGGGCGGCGGGTAGTAGAAACGCGGTTGTTGGTGCGCGAAGCCGAAGGCTGGCAGGCTCTTACGTACGTGTGGAATGCAGCGCAGACCGAGGCATTTCTTGAGGTAGCAGGCGCGGAAATGCCGGTGGAATGGACGGATGCAGCAGGAAAACGCCGCACACTAAACTACCAGGTGCCGAACATTAACCAGTGCAAAGGCTGCCACGCCACCGATGGCCAGCTGGTGCCCATTGGCGTGACGGCAGCGCAGCTCTTACGGCGACGCGACGACGCTTACCCGTTAGCCCAGTGGGTGGCGGCAGGGCGGTTAGCTGTAGGCGACAAAGCCCAGCTGACAGACGCCGTGCCGCTGGCCGACTACGAAAACCCAACTTTGCCCATAGAAGCACGGGCGCGGGCCTATCTGCATGCCAACTGCGCACACTGCCACAACGCGCGCGGCCCAGCCAGCACAAGCGGCCTCTTCCTCGAGGCAAGCCAAACCGACCCGATGCGCCTTGGCGTGAACAAACCGCCGGTGGCAGCAGGGCGCGGCAGCGGCAACCGCAAATACAGTATTGCCCCTGGTAAGCCGCACGAAAGCATCCTGCTCTACCGCATGGAGCAGGACGACCCCGGCATCCGGATGCCCGAACTGGGGCGGCAGGTGGCGCACCGCGAAGGCGTCGAACTCATCCGCCAATGGATACGTCAGCTGTCGGCACCGTAAGCGTTGTGCCAGTTGGCAAGGCATTCCCTTCCTACCTTTGCCGCCATGCAGCAGATTGCGCAGGTGGTCTTTTGGTGCAGTGCTTTGGCGCTAACGTATACGTACGTTCTGTATCCGCTCCTCATGTGGTGGCTGGCGCGAGGACGGCGCTGGCAGCACGCCATGCATGCTTTAGAAGACCCAGACCTACCCGTGGTTTCTGTACTCATGGCAGCCCACAACGAGGAGCGCGTCATTGGGGAGAAGCTGTACAGCCTCGTCCAGCAGGAATATCCGCCGGACAAGTTGCGCATTTACGTAGGCTCGGATGGCTCAACAGACCGCACCAACGACTTGGTAGCCCATGCCTTCGACATCCATTTTCCGCTGCCTCATGCGCATTTCTCGGCCTTTCGGCAGCGGCGCGGCAAGCCGCCCGTTATCAATGACCTAGCGGCTCTGGCCCAAGCAGACTTTGAGCGGCTGTATGCCAACCAGCCTGGGCTCAGCCACGTGTTCGTGCTTACCGACGCCAGCGTCATGCTCGAGCCGCAGGTGCTTTATCGCTTGGTGCGACACTTCAAGGACAGCCGCATCGGTACCGTGGATGCACACATGCGCAGTAAAGGGCTGCGCAGCAAAGGCATCAGCCGCAGCGAGCAACAATACCTGAGCGCTGAAGTGCGCCTGAAGCACTGGGAAAGCTTGGCCTGGGGCCAAATGATGGGCCCTTTTGGCGGCTGCTACGCCTTGCGCGCTGACCTGTTTGAGCCTATCCCGCCACGCTCGTTGGTGGATGACTTCTGGCTGGTCTTCCGCGTCTTAGAACGCGGCTACAAAGCCATCAACGACCTCGAAGCCATTTGCCATGAAGGGGCTACCCACCGCATGAAAGACGAATACCGGCGCAAAAAGCGCATCGCTGCCGGCAGCTTTCAGAACTTGGCGCGCTTTCGGCGCTGGGTGTTGCTACCGGTGACGAGGCTGGGCTTTGGCTTCTTTTCGCACAAAGTGCTGCGGTGGTTTGGTGGCTTTTTCTTGGCGCTGATGTTCCTGTCGGCGGGCTATTTGGCTTTTTCTGACGTGTTCTTCCGATGGGTTTTTGTGGCCATGGTGGCAGGCACAGCCCTCTCTTTGGGTTGGTATTTTTTGCAAAACCGCTTTGCGCTGCGTTCCAACCCTGTGTTGCAAAACGTCGCCTACTTCCTGGTCATGAATGCTGCGCTGGTGGATGGTTTTTTCAAATGGGCCCGCGGTATCCGCGACAATACTTGGCAGCGCACGAACCGCGAATAGGGCTGCCCTGTTTTAGCGCCACTTTTCTTTACATCCCTATGTTCTCCTTCGCTGCATGAGCGACATTCAATTAAACACCATCGAAGAGGCCCTACTGGAGTTGCGCGCTGGGCGCGTCATCATTGTAGTGGACGACGAAGACCGCGAAAACGAGGGCGACTTTATTTGCGCGGCAGAACTGGTAACGCCCGAAACCATCAACTTCATGGCCCAACACGGGCGTGGCCTCATCTGTGCTCCCATCGAAGAAAAGCGCGCCGATGAGCTGGACTTGCCCTTGATGGTTAATGCGAACACGGCGCTGCACGAAACCGCTTTCACGGTTTCCATTGACCTTATTGGGCATGGCTGCACTACGGGCATTAGCGCACACGACCGAGCCGCCGGCATCCGACACCTGACCCATCCGAACGCTAAGCCCAGCGACTTTGCCCGACCGGGTCACATCTTCCCCCTACGCGCCAAAAATGGCGGTGTATTGCGTCGCGCCGGTCACACCGAAGCCGCCGTTGACCTGGCGCGCTTAGCCGGCTTGTATCCGGCGGGAGTGCTGGTGGAAATTCTAAACCCGGATGGCAGCATGGCTCGCCTGCCGCAGCTGTTGGAAGTAGCTCGCCGATTCGACCTGAAAATCATTTCTATTGACGACTTGGTCGCCTACCGCATGCGCACGGAAAGGCTGGTGCGCCGAGCGTTAGAAACTCCCATGAAAACGCTCTACAGCGAGTTCGAGGCCATTGTGTACACTGATATCACTTGCGGCGACTGCCACCTGGTGCTGAAAAAGGGCGAATGGAGCGAAGGCGAGCCCGTGCTGGTGCGCGTGCACTCTTGGTCGGAAACAGGAGGTATCTTGGGCAATCTCCTGGCCGACTATGGGCAACAGATACATCAGGCGTTGCGCAAAATTGCCGACGAGGGCAAAGGCGCCTTTGTGTACCTGCGCCAGGGCGACAAGGCCGATTTGCTGGCGCGGTTGAAAATTTATCAGAAATACATGGAAGCCGGCGAACCGGAGAAGTTTGACTTGCACACCAGCATGGGCAAAAAGGACTTTGGCATCGGTGCCCAGATCTTGCGCGATTTGGGCATCAGCAAAATCCGCCTGCTGACCAATCACCCGCGCCCGCGCACGGGCTTCATCGGCTACGGACTGGAAATTGTAGAAAACCTTCAACTTAAGTAGCGGCTTTCCTCGGAAGGCCATGCCTTTTGGCCTCGTCGTGCCTTTGTAGCCGTCGGCGCTGTGTACCTTTGTCTTGTTGTCTGCCAATCATGAGCGAAAAAACTGTTGTTACGCCCTATCGCACAGAGGGCGAAGGGAAGAAGACCCAAGTGGGTCGCATGTTCGACCGCATTGCGCCGCGCTACGACCTGCTCAATCGCCTGCTGTCGCTGGGCATTGATTTGTGGTGGCGCCGCCGTGCGCTACGCTACTTGAAGGGCACCCCCGAGCCACTAGAGCTGTTGGATGTGGCGACGGGTACGGCCGACGTCGCTATTCTGGCAGCCGAAATACTGCAACCGCGTCGCGTAGTCGGCGTAGACATCGCTACGCACATGCTTGACTTAGGACGCGAAAAAATTCGCCGCAAGGGGCTACAAGAACTCATTGAGCTGCAAAGTGGCGACGCCGAGCAGCTCGCCTTTGCCGACAACTCGTTTGACGCCGTTACGGTGGCCTTTGGGGTGCGCAATTTTGAGGATTTGCTCGCCGGCTTGTCAGAGATTCGGCGCGTGCTGCGCCCAGGGGGGCGATTGGTGATACTGGAGTTTTCGCACCCCACGCTTTTTCCTTTCAAACAGCTCTACCACGCCTATTTCAAATACGTTTTGCCGCTCATTGGGCGTTTGACTTCGCGCGATCCGCGTGCTTACGCCTACCTCTTCGAGAGCGTGCAGGCTTTTCCACAGGGAAACGACTTTCTTCAACTACTCGCTAAAACCGGTTATCAGCACTTCCAATGCGAACGACTTACCTTTGGGATATGCTCCATCTACACGGCCGTAAAAGCCTGACCACCGCCCTATGGGTGGCGGGTTGCTGTCTGCTGACCGCCTCGACGGGGTGGGCGCAACGCGCGAAAGGTTACAACTTCAATTACAAGGACTTCCAGGCCAAACCCTATTACTTCGGCATCAGCCTGGGCATGAATTCCAGCGATTTTAAAATCTACCACTCGCGCGAGTTCATCCGCAACGACTCCTTCGGCCGCGCTGAAGCCGTCACAGGGCCGGGCTTCAACTTGGGCATTGTCTCTAACCTGAAAATAGGCGAATATTTTGACATCCGCTTTTTGCCTACCCTGTCCTTCGTGGAGCGCAACCTGCGCTACATACCGCCAGGCGACGGGGCAAAGCAAATCAATCGCCGCATCGAGTCGGTACTGGTCGAAATGCCCTTCCACGTGCGCTACAAATCGGTAGCCTACCACGACTTCCGCATCTTTTTGGTGGCCGGGGTGAAGTACGTCTTCGACGTGGCTAGTGACTCGCGTACGCGTCAAGCCGCTGACCTGATTAAAATTTCGCCCACCGACTTCCAGTTCGAATACGGCGCCGGCGTGCAGTTCTTTTTCCCCTACTTCATTTTTTCGCCTGAATTCAAAATGTCGCACGGGCTGAACAACGTGCTGCTGTACAACGACCGCCTGCAGCAGAGCACGGTGTTGGAAAAAATCCTTTCCCGCACATTTACCATTACCCTTTACTTTGAGGGCTAAGAGGGCAACCGCGAAGGTTGCCGCACATGCAAAAGGCGCTTGGCTGTATGATTCCACCTCAGACGGTACGGGAAATCCTCGACGCTACGCGCATCGAAGAGGTCGTTGAAGAGTTTGTGCCCCTGCGGCGGCGCGGGGTCAACCTGTTAGGTTTATGCCCGTTTCACGCTGAGCGGACGCCGTCGTTCCATGTCAACCCTGCGCGCAACATCTTCAAGTGCTTCGGCTGCGGCAAGGGCGGCGATGCGGTAACGTTCCTCATGGAGCACGAGGGTTTCACGTATCCAGAGGCCCTGCGCTGGTTGGCGCGCAAATACCGCATTGACATCCAGGAAGTAGAGCGCAGCCCAGAGGAATTAGCCGCGCAGCAGCAGGCGGAGTCTCTTTTCATCGTCAACGACTTTGCCGCCCGGCATTTTCAGGAGCAAATGCTAAACACGGATGAAGGCAAGTCGGTGGCGCTCAGCTATTTTCGTCAGCGCGGCCTAACAGAGGAAACCATCCAGACATTCGGGCTGGGGTATGCTCCCGACCAGCGTGACCTGTTGCTGCAGCGCGCCCGCCAGGCCAGCCACGACGTGGGCATGTTGCAGAAGGTGGGGCTGGTGAGCGCCGATGGCACGCGCGACTTCTTCCGCGCCCGGGTCATCTTTCCCATTCACAGCCTATCGGGCAAAGTGGCCGCCTTCGCCGGGCGAACGCTTTCCTCAGACAAGAACATTCCCAAGTACATCAATAGCCCAGAGAGCGAAATCTACTCCAAGAGCAAGACCCTCTACGGCATGTACCAGGCCAAGAAAGCCATTCGCAAAAAGGATGAGTGCATCTTGGTGGAGGGCTACATGGATGTCATCTCGCTGTTTCAGGCCGGCATCGAAAACGTGGTGGCTAGCAGCGGCACCTCGCTGACAGAAGGCCAGCTGCAACTTATCCGCCGCAACACCAGCAACCTCACCATCCTCTACGACGGCGACCCGGCCGGCATTCAGGCGGCGCTGCGCGGCCTCGACTTGGCACTGGCCCAAGACCTCAACGTGCGCGTCGTCTTGCTGCCGCAGGGCGAAGACCCCGACAGCTACGTGCAGCGCATCGGCGCATCCGCTTTCGAGCAGTATGTGGCTACGCACGCGCGTGACGTGATTCTGCTCAAAATGGACCTGCTGCTGGACGAGGCGCGCCGCGACTCTGAGCGTCGAGCCCAGACGTTCAAAGATCTGCTAGCCAGCTCCCCCAAGGATTCTCATGATAGCTTGACCTTTAAAAATTTAACTAATACGCTTGAAGATCTGGTGGCCAGCATCGCCAAGGTGCCCGACCCCGCCCTTCGGAGCACTTACGTGGGCAAATGTGCCCAGTATACGGGTTTAGGCGAACAGACCCTGTTGGCTGAGGTGGAAAAAATCGTCCGCGCCGACGAGCGCAAAAGGGCTGAAAGAGACCGCCGCCAGCCCGAGAAGGCGCCTGACCAGGCAGAAGTGGCTCCGCCACCCGGCGAGCCTCAGGCGGAAGAAGCACCCTTAGCCGAGAAGCAGCCGTCAACGCTGCTAACTCCTGATGGGTTTCAGGAGCGCGATATTGTGCGCCTGCTCGTCCAGTTTGGCAGCCGCGAACTGCCCGGTGAAGCCATCACCGTGGCCGAGTGGATTTTGGCCGATATCGAGGACTTACTCCCCGAATTCGATGACCCCCTCTACAGACGCATCGTGCGCGACTGCTACGCGAGACTACTGCAGGGGCAAAGCGTAGAGCAGCGTTTTTTTGTCAACCATCCCTCGCCGGAGGTCGCCCAGTTGGCGCTGGAAATACTCCACCAACCCTGGGAATACTCTCCCAATTGGGAGCACCGATGGCACCTGCCGCTGCAAAACCAGCCCATGCCGGAAGAAAACGCCGAAGCCGATATCCAGCACGCACTGGCTATTTTTAAAATTCGAAAACTCAATCGCCTGTTGGAGCAGAACAAGAAGCGCATTAAAGCGGCCGCTGCCAGTGGCGACGTACAAGAGGAGTTGAAATACCTGCAGATAAACCAGAAGATAGAAGACGCGCGCAACCGACTGGCGCAGCGTTTTGGCATTGTCCTCTTCCCGCGAAAATAGCCCGGCGGCGCGCTTTGTCTCTGTCCTATCTTTGCCGCCACGCTATGTGGGTAAGGGTCTTAGGCAATAGCTCCGGCGGTCCTTTTCAGGGGCGGAACTACAGCGCGCACTTGGTGCATAACCAGCGGCATTACTTCCTGGTGGACTGCGGCGAGGGCACGCAGGCGCAGCTGTACCGCTACCACGCGCCCGTGGACAGAATTAACCAGGTCTTCATCACGCACCTGCACGGCGACCACGTGTTCGGGCTGTTTGGCCTACTCACGTCGTACAGCCTGAAAAACCGCGAGCGGCCTATGCAGTTGTTCTCGCCGCCCGGGCTACAGGAATTGGTGATGGACGTGGCGCGCGGCTGCGGGGTGCGTTTTTCGTTTGCTCTCGACTTCATCGAAGTGGATGCGGAGCGTTCGGCCAAAGTATTCGAGACGGCGGAGCTGGAGGTCTGGACGGTTCCTTTGTGCCATCGCACCCCTTGTGCAGGTTGGCTTTTTCGAGAAAAGCCGCGCCTGCTCAACATCCGGCCGGAGAGCATCGCCGAGTATGGCCTTCAGTTCGAGCAAATACGCGCCATCAAGGCGGGCGCTGATTTGCACTTGCCCGACGGGCGGGTGGTGTCTAATGATGCGCTGACGCTGCCGCCCGTGCCGCCGCGCGCTTATGCGTACTGCAGCGATACTATGCCTTCGGAAGCCGTCATCGAGGCCGTACAGGGCGTGGATTTGCTGTACCACGAGGCTACCTTCACCGATGAGCACGCTGAGGAAGCGGCTATGGCGCATCATTCCACCGCCCGCCAGGCTGCAGAAGTAGCCCGAGCCGCCCAAGTGGGCAGCTTGCTGCTCGGTCATTTTTCGGGCCGCTACGCCGACACCGACCAACACCTGCGCGAAGCCAGAGCGATCTTTCCAAATACGCTGGCTGCGGTCGAGGGCGAAGAGTACACGGTGCGGATGTTAGAGCGCGTCTGAGCCCGGTGCGCTCACTGCAAAAATTGCCCGTTGCGGTAAATGCACGCTCCATCAGCCCAAATTTCGCCGCCTTGTGTCATGTCGGTGATGAGGTCCCAGTGAACGGACGACTCATTTTTGCCGCCGCACTGCAGGTAACTCTGGCCAATGGCCATGTGAATGGTGCCGCCGATTTTTTCGTCGAAGAGGATGTTTTTAGTCATCCGGCGGATAGCGTAGTTGGTGCCGATAGCGGCTTCACCAAAGCGGCGCGTTCCGGGTAGGGTGAAGATGTAGTCGAGAAAGTCCTGACCGCGGCGGGCTTCCCATTTTTCGATGTATCCATCTTTGACCCACAGGGTGATACCTTCCACTTCGCGCCCCTGATAGAGAGCAGGGAAGGAGAAGTGCACCACACCTTGCGCGCTGTCTTCCACCGGGCTGGTGAAGACTTCGCCCGAGGGCATGTTGTTTTGGCCGTCGGAGTTGATCCATGTTCGCCCAGCCGTCGAGAAGGCAATGTCGGTATTAGGGCCGATGTAGCGCACGGTGGAGCAGGCATTGAGATGATCTACGATGCGCTGCTGTTCGGCGCGCAGCTGTAGCCATGCCTCTATGGGGTTCTCCTCGAAGAGTTTGCAGGCGTTGAAGACGAAGTGCTCGTATTCGCTAAGGCTCATGCCGGCTTCCTGTGCAGCGGCATCGGTAGGGTATTGGCAAAGGTTGCGGCGCAGCCGGCGGTCGGCGATGCGCTCGAAATAAGTCTTGTTGATGGGTCGCAGCCCTTCCTGACGGAGGCTTTGACGGTCGGAAGGGGCGTTTTGCAGCTCACGCAGGTTGTGCGGCGCCCGGATGTTGAGGTAGCACTCGAAGGTTTCCATAGCGAGCTTCATCAAGGCTGGGGGCGTCTTCAGGGCGTCGGCACTGCCGTAGTGGAGCAGTAAACGCTCGCGCTCGCGGAAGGCCAAGTCACACTCGACCAGGGCGGCGCCGGCGTCCAGCGCTTCGCGATAGACTTCGCGCACCAGCGGCTCGGCCAGGGTGGTCGTGCTGATGAAAACCCGGTCGCCTGGCTGTACGCGTAGGCAATAATGGACCAAGAGAGCGGCGTATTTCTGCAGGATGTTGTTCATGGGCAAACGCATGGAGTGGCGCGTAGGAAAGGCGAGCCATAAAGGTACGCCGCTCTTGAGTGCCGCAGTTGGAGGTAAGTGAAAATGGCCAAGAGGTCGTTTCCTTGCTGATGCCAAAACCGTCGGCGGTTTGCGTTCTTTGCGCGGCGAAACGTTTGGTCTTTTCTTCCAAAAAAGCATCCTGGCAATCTGTGGGTATCAAAGTATTTGCACCGGCTTCTGTGGGCAACGTGGGCGTTGGTTTCGACGTGTTGGGGTTGGCACTTGAGCGCCCGGGCGATGAGGTCATTGCGCGCAAGAGCCACACGCCTGGCCTGCGCATCGTCAAAATTACGGGTGCGGGCGGTCAGCTGCCTTACGCTGTAGAGGCAAACACGGCGGGCATGGCAGCGCTGCGTCTGTTGGAGCACCTGGGAGCCACCTCTGCGGGCATTGAGTTGGAAATTCACAAAAAGATGCCGCTGGGCAGTGGTCTGGGCAGTAGTGCTGCCAGTGCCGTGGCGGCGGTGCTGGCCGTGAGCGAGCTGTTGCGCACGGGCATGAGCAAGCGCGATTTGCTGCCGTTTGCTTGCCAAGGTGAACAAGTGGCTTCGGGCGGTTTTCACGCCGACAATGTGGCGCCTTCGTTGCTGGGGGGCATTGTGCTCATCTGCGGCGAGGAGCCGCTCGATGTGCATCGCTTGCACACGCCGCCGGGGCTATATGTGGCGGTGGTGTATCCGCATCTGCAGGTGCTGACGCGGGAGGCGCGTGCGGTGCTGAAACGCGAAGTGTCGCTGCACGATCACGTGCGCCAAAGTGCCTACCTGGCGGGCTTTGTGCTGGGCTGTTTCACGGCGGATCTCGAACTCATTGGCCGCTGCCTGCGCGACGTTGTCGTGGAGCCGCAGCGCGCGCACCTTATCCCGGGCTTCTACGAGGCGCAGGCAGCGGCCATGAACGCTGGCGCCTTGGGTTGCAGCATTTCTGGGGCCGGACCGTCGGTGTTTGCCCTTTGTTCCAATACCCTCATTGCCGAAAATGCCGGCTTAGCGATGCAGGAGACTTTTCGCCAACGGGGCATTGCCAGTGACTTGTTTCTTTCCAAGGTCAACCCGGAGGGTGCGGTGGTGTGCTGAGCGGGGCGGCTGTCGAAGCGCTGGATACTGCTAATCAGGGAAATGCGGATGAAGCAGGGTTTGCCAAAAAGCCGGGTGCGGCGCCGAAAGGCTGTTCGGTAGGAGGTTTTGCCATAGAGGTGCGGGCACCCTAATCGCCCGGCACAGGGCGAAACGATGGTTTTTCCCAAAAAAATTACCTGCCAGAGTAGCGTTTGACGGTTTTTGCTTCCAAACAACCCCTTTACCCCCCGTCTTAGTGTCGTATTTTTGGGCCGATTATTGCTGTCCTCGGGCAGTTTTTTGAAGCGGTTTACATGTTCACCAACACCCTCCCTCCATGAATAGCTTATTACTCCGCTCATTTTTTGTGCTGTTATTGGCCTCGGTGTTAGCGCCTTCATTGGCCTCGGCGACTACCAAGACCGAACAAGTGGAACAGTACTTAGGCACACAACGCTACAAGCGAGAGCGCCCTGTAGGTACGGTGAAGTTTGTCTTTCAGCGCGCGGTGCTCAAGCGGCAGGGCGACGGCAAAAAGACGTACGAGCAATTGCTCGTCAGTGAGCCGGGTTTTTCGAACCGCAACAACGCGGGTCGCTTGGTCTCCATCCAACTTGTCCGCAATGGCGAAACCATTGTAGTGGAGCCCGAGTCGGTGCGCACAGCGCACAAGAAGGACAAAGAGCCCGCCACACGCGCGAAAGAGAAAGAAGAGGTTGCCAGAGTGCGCGCCAAAGACGAGCGAAAGCCTGCCGGTGCTTCGCGGGTGAAAGAGGAAGAGGCTCGCTCCAGACGCGTCAATACTGCACCGCCCAGTTCCACCGCAGCAGAGCAGTTCGCTCCGGCGCCTAAAGCAGCCACGCGCATCAAGCCCGATCGCGCATTGGCAGTACCCAAGAGCGCTCCCGTGTCTGTGGCACCGGCTGAGCCTCAGAAGGCTGCGAGTGCCGAATTGACACCGGTAGCTTACACGGCGCCGTCGGCGGCATCGGCGGCGAACATGCTGGCCAGCGACCCAGTGCGGCCGCGGCAAAACATTCCGCCTCGCCCTGGAGCGGAAGACAAGGGCCTCAGCCTACCTGATTCTGTGACCGTAGTGCGCAATATCGAGGAAGCTAAGGAGCAGATCACTACTTGGAAGGGCCGTCTGTGGCAGACCATCAAGCCAGCGTGGGAATTTGTGATGTGGATTTTTAGCAGCCTTATCGTGATACTGATTTGCTTTGCCGGCATTTGTCGCTACGTAGCCAAGACGGCAGCTTCGGAGAGCCTAATTAGCGCCTATGGCCGCATCATTGTCGGCCGTTGGATTGTATCGGCTCACCAAAACGCAGCGGCTATGTTGCTGGTCATCACTTGGATTATTGCCATCGTGCTGCTGCTGGATGTGTTCATGTGGCTGGTTTATCTCAACTTGCCCATTTGGACGCTGCTCATCATCTGGTTCCCGGCGCTGTGGTTGGCCGAAAAGATTACCAGCTGGATTGTGCCGAATATTCCTATTGCCGGCGGGCACCACTAACGAGCTGGCAACCCATTGGGTACGGGCAGCGTCCTGGACTGGCTATGCGCCGGTGGCATCTGTTGGTTTTGGCCTCTTGCCTGTGGGCTGTGGTAGGGAGCCGTCCTGCTGCAGGGCAGCGCGCGCAGTTGTTTCTGCACGGCGAACCTTCAGCGCTGGACTCGGCTGCAGCCCTGTGGCCTCGTAATTCGCTGACTGTGGCGCGATGGGCGCCCGACACGCTGCTGCTGGGCGCCTCAGATACCCAAACTCTTCGCCAGGGGCTGCGCGGCGCCCTCGACGAGTGGCATCAGCGGGCCTATTGGCTGGCTTCCATAGACGACTGGGAGGCACTCTCGGACAGCACAGCAGCCGCACGCTTGCATTTAGGACCGCGCCTGTACTGGGTGCGTGTGCGCCTACCCGAAGCCGAGTTGCGTTGGCTGGACGCACTCGACCTGAGCGAGCGGCCTCTCGCCGGGGCATCGCTACACCACGACCAGCTGCTGCGCTGGCAGCGCCAGCTGCTCGAACGCGCCGAAAACCGCGGCTACCCGTTTGCTGCCATCCGCTTAGACAGCCTGCTGCTGGAGCCAGGAGGCGGAGTGTCGGCCGCGCTAAAGCTGACGCGCGGACCATTCGTTGCATTTGCCGAGCCCAAAGTGAACGGCAGTGTGCGCGTGTCGCCGCGTTACTTAGCGCAGTACCTAGGCCTTCGGCCTGGCACACCGTACAGCCATGAGCGCATTTTGCGCGTGCCGCAGCGTTTGCGTGCTCTGCCATTCGTCCAACAGACGGCTGAGCCTACGGTAACCTTCAGTGGCGACCAAGCGCGGTTGAATTTGTTTTTAGAAAAACGGCGCGCCAGTCGCTTCGACCTCATTATTGGCCTTTTGCCGCAGCCCAACGACCCGGCGGGCCGGCTATTACTCACTGGCGCCCTCCAAATGGCGCTGTTGGACGCGCTCAACAACGGCGAGCGCATCAGCCTCGAACTGGAGCGCTTGCGCCCGGAAACCCAAAAGCTGGATGCCCAAGCTGCATTTCCCTACCTCATAGGCACCCCGCTGGGCGTCGAAGGGCGTTTCCTCCTCTTTCGTCGCGACAGCACGTGGACGGACGCCCAAGGCGACGCAGGCGTGCAATACTTTCTCGAGGGTGCCGACTTTATCAAGTTCTTCGCTGAAAACCGCGCGCTTTCGCTCCAGCGCATAGACACCGCGCGGGTGCGGCAAACGCGACAGCTGCCACCGGCTTTGGACACGCGCCAGCAAGGGCTGGGCTTAGAGGTCGCCTTCAACCGCCTGGATTACCGCTTCAACCCGCGCCAAGGTTGGGCGCTGTGGCTGCGCGCTTCGGCAGGCTTCCGACGTGTCTTGCCCAACGCACAAATAGAAGCGCTGCAAGACCCTGCTGACACGGCGTTCCACTTTGGCAGTCTGTATCAGGGTCTGACAGAACGCACAGCCCGCTACCAGACCGATGTCCGTGCTGAGGTGTTCGTGCCCTTGGCCTTGCGCACGACGGCTTTGCTGCGCCTGCGCGCTGGCGGTCTCTTCGCCAATAGGCCTTTCTTTGCCAACGAACAGTACCGCCTGGGCGGGCATAAACTTCTCCGTGGCTTCGATGAGGAAAGTCTTTTTGCTACCCGTTTCGCAGTTGCCACAGCGGAGGTGCGCCTCCTCACCGGGCAGAATGCCTACTGGGCGGCTTTTGCCGACTTGGGCTATGTAGAAAACCTCACGGACCGCAATCGCTTCTTTTTGCGGCCGTGGGGCATCGGTGCCGGCCTCAGTGTCGAGACCCAGGCCGGCATTTTCGGCATCAGCATCGCTGTGGGCAAGCGCGATGCTGGCCAGGCTTTTGACTGGCGCGCGCCGAAATTCCACTTAGGGTATGTGAACTTGTTCTGAGGCCGAGGAGACCCTCCTACCAGTAGCGCAAGTCGCGCAGATAGCCGCGCACGTAGTCGGCGATGCCGTCTTCCAGGCTGTGAAAAGGTGCGGCATACCCAGCCTGCTGGCGCAGTTTACTCATGTCGGCTTGGGTAAAATACTGGTAGGTGTCGCGAATGTCTGCTGGTGTATCTATGAAAGCAATGTTGGGTTCGGCGTCCATGGCGCGGAAGGTGTTGAGCGCCAGGTCGAGGAAGGTGCGCGCCTGACCAGTGCCCAAGTTGTAAATGGCATTGGGTGGGCGTTTTTCCAAGAAGAACAACAACACGTCTGTGACGTCCTTGACGTAGATGAAGTCGCGGCTTTGCTCGCCGTCGCGGAAGTCGGGGCGATGCGAGCGGAAGAGGCGCATGGCGCCAGTAGTGCGAATTTGCTGGGCGGTGTGGAAGATGACCGAGGCCATGCGGCCTTTATGGTATTCGTTGGGGCCGTACACATTAAAGAACTTGAAGCCTGCCCAGGGGATGCTGGCCTTGGGCGCCTGCTGCAGCAGCCACACGTCGAAGTCTTGCTTGCTTTGGCCATAGGGGTTGAGCGGGCGCAGCAGCGGGATGCGGGCGTGGTCGTCGGCATAGCCCTGTTCGCCGGCGCCATAGGTGGCGGCACTGCTGGCGTAGAAGAAAGGCAGGTCGTAGTCGGCGCAGCGCTGCCAGAGTTGCTGCGAGTAGTGCAGGTTGAGCGTGTCGAAGATAGCGCGGTTTTGCTCGGTCGTGTCGGTGCGTGCGCCAAGGTGAAAGACGGCTTCTACCGACCGTCGGTGTTGGTCTAACCAAGCCAAAAAGGCGTCGCGATGCACTTGCTCGCGGTATGCTTTGCCAGTCAGGCTGCGCAGCTTATCGGCGCGGCTGAATTCATCCACAGCGAGGATGTCGGTGTAGCCTGCCTCGTTGAGCCGGCGCACCAGACAGGAACCAATGAAGCCCGCTGCTCCAGTTACAACTATCATAGTTTCTTTTTTCCGGCGGCAAAAGTCGGCAAAAGAACGGTTTGCAAGAGAACGCCTATCGAGCGCTGTTGGCTTAGGTAGTTTTTCTCCGGCAAGGAGCGCTTGTTAGCCGGGTAAAATGCCGCAGGGGGCGCTGGGTTTGTTGGCGGGCTTGCCCGCATGGCGACCGCGCTACGGGTGACAAGTTCGAACCAGAGGTTAGCCCTTACCTTTGCAGCCACACGCAGACAAATACCGCTTATGGCTCGATCGCAGCGCACGCAGGCCCTATGGCAATTTGGCCTCCTCGCCGGCATTCTCCTTTTCATCAACATTCTGGCTAACCAGGTATATACACACATAGACCTGACGGAAGAAAAGCGCTACACGCTGACGAAGCCCACGCGTGAGTTGCTCAAGAAGGTGGATGACCGCATCTACGTGCGCGTCCTGCTGGAGGGTGAATTCCCGGCGGGCTTTAAGCGCTTGCGCACGGCTACGCGCGAGATGCTGGACGATTTTCGCTCTATCTCTAGTTACATTGACTACCAGTTTGAAGACCCCAACAAGGGTAGCAAAGAAGAGGTGAACGCCCGCCGAAAGGCGCTGTTGGAGGAAGGTATTGCGCCCGTCAACCTCAACGTGCGCGGCGAAGGCGAGAGCAAATCGCAGATCATCTACCCGACAGCTATTTTTCACTACGGCAGTCGAAAGGTAGTGGTCAATCTGCTGGAAAACCAGTCGCCCACCCTTCTGCCTGATGAGGTAATCAATAACTCCATTAGTCTGCTGGAGTACAAGTTTGCCAACGCCATCAAGAAGCTGCGCCATGCTCAGCGGCCCATTATCCTCTTTACTCGCGGGCATGGTGAACTGGACGAACTGCAAACCAAAGACTTCGAGCGCGCGCTGAGGCAGTTCTACGACACTGACCGCATCACGCTGGACTCGGTGGTGCACCTGCCCGCTGACAAGTGCGCGCTGCTCATCCTTGCCCAGCCGCGCCAGCCCTTTTCGGAGCGCGATAAGTTCATCGTGGATCAGTACATCATGAACGGAGGCAAGGTACTGTGGCTCATAGACCGCCTCAATGCCAGCTTAGACAGCCTTCGTCACCAAAAGCGCTTTATACCGACCGACTACCCGCTGAACTTGGAGGACATGCTGTTCAAATATGGCGTGCGCATTCAGCCCGACCTGGTGCTCGACATGGAATGCACCCAAATACCGCTGCAAGTCGGCGTCGTGGGCAATGCTCCGCAGTTTCGGCTTTTCCCCTGGCCCTATCACTTAGCCGTATTGCCTACGGGCAATCACCCAGTAGTCAAAAACCTGGACCGCGTGGAGATGCGCTTTTGCTCTTCCATGGACACTATCCGTACGAAGACGCCGGTGAAAAAAACGGTGCTTCTGCGCAGCAGCCGCTATAGCCGCTTGCAATTCAGCCCCGTGGAGATAGGCTTCGACATGATGGGGGAGGAATTGAAACCAGAATATTTCAACAAAGGGCATCAAACGCTGGGCGTGCTGCTGGAAGGCGAGTTTCCTTCGAACTATGAAAACCGGGTTTCCGCTTCTATGGCCGAAGGGTTGAAGCAGGTCGGGCTGAAATTTCTCCCCTCAAGTCGGCCTACGCGTATGATTGTCCTTAGCGATGGCGACGTGGCGGCCAACTTCGTGCGCGACCGCGCCAAAAAAGAGTGGTTGCCGCTGGGTTTCAATCGGTTCGAAAACGCCACCTATGCCAATCGCGATTTGCTCATCAACGCAGTAGAGTACCTCATCGAAGCTTCGGGTGTCATCGAGGCGCGCTCGCGCGAGGTGAAGCTGCGCCTATTGGACGTGCCGCGCGCCAAAGAGGAAAAACCCTTGTGGCAAGTGCTCAACATCGGGGCGCCGCTGCTCTTTTTGGCGATATTCGGCCTCCTCTTTCACTGGCGCCGCAAGCGTCGCTATGGCCGATAGGCTGAGGCAGGGCAAACCTTCCAGGGCTTCGCGCGTTTAACGCCCATGCATATCGCTATACTCTCTGCAAGCACGCGTCTCAACCGCCAGTCGCACCGCGTAGCGCTGGCCCTCGAGCGGTGGCTACACATCCACAGCAGTCATCACGCGGAGGTGATAGACCTGGCCGGCTATCGTCTTCCCGTTTTGGAAGAAGTGCTGGGTCGGCATCCCAGCCCTCCCGAAGGGCTGGAGGACTTTGCCCACCGCATCCGCAGTGCCCACGCTTATTTGTTCGTCTCACCCGAATACAACGGCAGCTATACGGCGGCGCTCAAGAACGCCGTGGACTACCTCAAGGAGCGCGATTTTGCTCGCAAAGTCGTGGGTGTCGCTTCCGTTAGTACGGGCGCACTGGGTGGCATGCGGGCCGCATTGGCCATGCAGCAACTGGTGTTAGCTATTGGCGCCTTTCCCATTCCGCAAATGCTCCTGGTAGGGCAGGTACACCAGCGCTTCGACGCACAAGGACAACTGTTGGATGCTGCCTATGAGAAGAATATCCAGCAGTTTATGGAGAGCTTTCTGTGGCTAGCCGAAGCGGTCACTGAGAAACAAGTAGGCGCGCCTATAGCCTATTAGGAGCTATTGCCCTTCTACTGTTCTCCTTCTACCCAGTCAGCTACAAAGACATTAGTATCTCGGGTGCCGCCGTTGTTGCGGTTGCTGCTCCAGACCAGTCGCTTGCCATCGGGCGAAAACATCGGGAAGGCATTGAAGATGCTTTCCGTCGTGACCCTCTCCAAGCCGGTACCGTCCACATTGATGAGGTAAAGTTGGAAGTCGTATCCGCGCGTGGCGTGGTGATTGCTGGAAAAAATGATTTTTTTGCCCGAGGGGTGGAAATACGGTGCCCAATTGGCTTTGCCCAAGCGTGTTACTTGGCGTAGGTTGGAACCGTCGGCGTTGCAAACAAATATCTCCATATGAGTGGGCGCCACAAGCCCCTGGGCCAGCAATTCGCGATACTCGCGGATTTCCTCGTCCGTCTTTGGCCTACTTGCGCGGAAGACGATTTGGCTGCCATCGGGACTAAAGAACGCGCCCCCATCATAACCTAAGTCAAAGGTAATTTGGCGCGGATTGGAGCCGTCAATATCCATAATCCACAGGTCGAGATCGCCCGAGCGCGTACTGGTGAACAGGATCTTGTCGCCTTTGGGGCTGACGACGGCTTCTGCGTCGTAGCCGGGAGTATTCGTCAATTGCCGCACTATACGGCCATCGAGATCAGCCACATAGATATCGTAAGAGTCGTACACTGGCCACAAGTACTTGCCCGACGGCTGAGGAATGTGCGGACAGGAAGCTCCGCCAGCCATAGTGCTGGCAAAGAGGATGTGTTTGCCATCCGGCATGAAGTAGGAGCAAGTGGTGCGGCCCTTGCCGCCGCTGATGCTTCGAGGGCGGTAGTCAGGGTTGTTGACTGCCTTTTCAACCTCCATAGCGTAGATGTGGTCGCATTGCAGGTTCCACGCTGGATTGTTGGTTTGGAAGGTGAGCCATTGGCCGTCTGGGCTCCAGTAGGCTTCGGCGTTGTCGCCGCCAAAAGTGAGCTGGCGAATATTGCGCAGGTATTTTTGCTCGGTAGGGGAGGTAGGGATAGAGAAGGCTTGAGACCAAAGGAGAACGGGCATCCATATGCCCAACACAGCGATAGATATACGCATAGCGACGTGCTCTTTGTTTTGGGCGGCAAGATTACGTCGGCGGTAGAGGGCAAGTGTCAGCACTTTGTCAAAAAGCCAGGAATAGGCCAAGTTTTCTGTGTTTTTCCATGAGGGGCCAATAGCGGCTTTTTTCTTAGCCTTGCAGCGCTTTATCTGTTAACACACATTATCTGTCTATGATGCGCTGTGTAGCTCTTTGCTTGCTGTTGGGCCTGATAGGCTCGTGGGCTATTGCTCAGAAGATTCGCCCCCAGACGCCAACGATTACCATAGACGAACGCCTGTACGATGCGCTGGAATGGCGCTGCATTGGGCCTTTCCGAGGTGGCCGTTCGGCGGCTGTGGTAGGAGTTTCGGGACAGCCAAGGCTATTCTATTTTGGTGCCACGGGGGGCGGTGTATGGCGCACCACGGACGGTGGCCGCACGTGGGAAAATATTTCCGATGGCTACTTTGGAGGTTCTATTGGCGCTGTGGAAGTAGCGCCGTCCGACCCTAACGTCATCTATGTGGGTGGCGGGGAAAAAACGGTGCGCGGCAACGTCAGCGCAGGCACGGGCGTGTGGAAGAGCACCGATGCCGGTCAAACGTGGACATTTGCGGGGCTGCCCAACAGCCGCCACATCCCGCGCATACGCGTGCACCCTAACAACCCGGACTTGGTGTATGCGGCCGTATTAGGCGACCTTTTCAAGCCCACCCAAGAGCGCGGTGTCTATCGCTCCAAGGATGGCGGGCGTACGTGGGAGCGCATCCTTTTCGCCAACGAAAACGCCGGGGCGGTTGACCTGTGTTTCGACCCCACTAACCCCCGCATCCTCTATGCCAGCACCTGGCGTGTGCGGCGCACGCCGTACAGCTTGAGCAGTGGCGGCGAGGGCTCTGCGCTGTGGAAAAGTACCGATGGCGGCGACACCTGGACGGCCCTGACGCGCAACCCGGGGCTGCCTCAGGAAGACACCATAGGTATCATCGGCATAGCCGTATCGCCCGTGCAACCGCAGCGCGTATGGGCCATCATCGAGGCGCAAAATGGCGGTGTCTTCCGTTCGGAGGACGGCGGTAAAACCTGGAGCAAACTCAATGACGACCGAAACTTGCGCCAGCGCGCCTGGTACTACACCCGCATTTACGCCGACACCAAAGACCCGGACAAGGTGTATGTGGTCAATGTCAATTACCACGTCTCCAAAGACGGTGGCAAGACCTTCTCGGCCAAATCGGCCCCTCACGGCGACCACCACGACCTCTGGATAGCCCCTGAGGACCCTAAACGCATGATCATCGCCGACGACGGCGGGGCGCAGGTCTCTTACGATGGCGGCGATACCTGGAGCACCTACCACAACCAGCCAACAGCGCAGTTCTACCGCGTTACTACCGACAACGCCTTCCCGTACCGCATCTACGCAGCCCAACAGGACAATACCACTATTCGCATCCGCCACCGCACTGAGGGCGTCAGCATCGAGGAGCGCGATTGGGAACCCACCGCAGGCGGTGAGTCAGGACACATAGCCGTTGACCCTACCGATGACGAAATTGTCTATGGAGGCTCATACCACGGCTATCTTACCCGAGTAGACCATCGCAATAAAACCCGCCGCACCATCAACGTGTGGCCAGAAGACAACATGGGCCACGGCGCTGAAGACGCGCGCTATCGCTTCCAATGGAATTTTCCTCTGTTCTTCTCTCCACACAACCCGCGCAAACTTTACGCGGCATCCAATCATTTGCATGTCACCACTGATGAGGGCCACAGCTGGACGACTATTAGCCCCGACCTAACTACCAATGACAAGGAACGCCAAAAATCGTCAGGTGGCCCCATTACTCAAGATAATACTAGCGTGGAGTACTACTGTACCATTTTCGCTGCCTGCGAGTCGCCCTATGAGGTCGGTCTACTGTGGGTCGGCACAGATGATGGCCTAGTGCACGTTAGCCGCGACAACGGGGCCACCTGGACCAACGTCACTCCCCCGCAATTGCCCAAGTGGTGCATGATCAACTGCGTAGAGCCTGATCCTTTCCGCAAAGGCGGCCTCTATCTCGCAGCTACGTCCTACAAAATGGGCGATTACAGCCCTTACTTGTTCCACACAGCCGATTATGGGCGCACCTGGCGCAAAATCACTAACGGCATTGCCGCCGAGCACTTCACGCGCGTAGTGCGCGCCGACCCTAAACGCCAAGGGCTTCTCTACTGTGGCACGGAGCAGGGCATGTACATCAGTTTCGACGATGGGGCTAGCTGGCAGCGTTTCCAGATCAACTTGCCGATTGTCCCTATTACGGATCTGGCTATCAAAAACGACAATCTTATCGCCGCCACGCAGGGTCGAAGCCTGTGGATTATAGACGACCTGACGGTGTTACACCAAGTAAGTGAAGGGCTACAGGCCAAGGATTTTCATCTATACCAGCCCATGCCCACTTACCGGATGGAAGGCCGCCAAGTTCGCTCGTTAAAAACAGCAGGTACGAATCACCCCAGCGGGGTCATGGTGCATTTTTATTTGAAAAACAAACCCACAGAAAAAGACACCATAGCGCTGGAGTTTATGGACGCTGAAGGTAACCTCATCCGGCGCTTTACCTCGCACGACAAAACGGATAAACTATCCGACCTGAAAGCAGGTGGCAACCGCTTCGTTTGGAATATGCGCTATCCCGACATCAAAAAGTTTGAGGGTTTAGTCCTGTGGTCTACTCGCCTCAATGGCCCTCGGGTGCCGCCGGGTGATTATCGCGTCCGACTGCGTTGGAATGGTCAGCAGATAGAGGAGCCATTTGTTCTCTTGGCCGACCCGCGCGCTTCCGCACGCCCAGAGGACTATGCAGCGCAGTTTGCCTTTGTGAAGAACTGTGCAGATAAGCTTTCAGAGATGCACACCGTCATCGAGCAAATTCGCACGGTGCGCAGCCAGATGAAGGCCTTGGAAAGTCGGCTGCCAGAGCAGGAACGCTTGCGACCTTTGCGCGAGCAAATCAAGACCCTTCACCAAGCCATGACCAATATTGAAGAAGCCCTTTATCAGACTAAAAACCGCTCCTCGCAGGACCCGCTTAACTTCCCAGTGCGGCTCAACGATCAATTGGGCAACGTCATGGAAGTGGTGGCTCAAGGCGATTTTCCGCCCACAGTGCAGGCGGTACAGGTGAAGGATATGCTTATGGAAAAAATCAACGCCCAACTTGATCGCTGGAAAACCATCCGCGAAAAAGATCTGCCCGTGCTCAACCAGCTGGTGCGCCAGTTGGAGGTGGATATCATTAGCGCTCCCTGAGGCTATTACCAGCCGGGCTTACCAAAATCGTAATCGAGCAACACCTCATCGAGCAGGGTATCAGCGCCGGGGACGTAAGGCGTTTTCAGGTCGTAGCCCCACAGCTTGCCTAAGTTATGCCAATAAGTAGCCGCCAAGCTGCCGCGGGTCTCTTTGACGAGGTCGAAAAAAGGCTTGTTGAGTTCTCTCTCAATCATTTTGATAAGCACTTTCCCCTCTGTGCGCGTCAGACTTTTGAGCTGCTCTTCGTAATCTTTCTCCAGGTCGCGCTTTTCGCGGCGATAGTACCGGCGGCGCTGGCGCTTGTTCATGTCTTGCGTTTCCGCTTGTATTTCTTCGTAAAGACGAACAGCTTGCAGCGCGTAAGGGTAAACCTTGCGCGCTGCGCGCGTGTAGAGGTAATGTTGGCGACGCTCAGCCTCATTTTTGAACGTGCGCCGCGCCGTTATTCTCACAACAGGCAGCGTCAGGAGGAAAGTAGAGTCGCCGTTCACCACTTCGAGCAGCGCCCAGGCACCTTGAGGGGCCTGGGGGACAACAGTATTCTCCCAAGGGTCCTCTTCCCATTGCGCATGGCCAATAGTGGAGCAACAAAGCGCTAACAACACCACCAAAGTTCCCTTTCGAAAAGCCCTACCTGACATCGTGGCGCAATAGCGGGGCAAAAAGGTTTCCCAAAAAGGCTGCAAGCGAGGGGAAAAGGCAAGGACGTTCATATGTAAGTGCATAATGGCGCAGCGGCATTGAAACGCTGCGCGCCGTGTTTCGTTACTTTAGTGCTGTGGAAATAATGCGAAGAGGTCTGCAAAAGGCAGCGCCACTTCGCGCAAGCCGAGCGGAAGTGGCGCTGTTTCTGTGATTTCGAGACTCAACCGCCTCTATTGGCCTAATTGCCTGTCCCTTTTCGCTGAGCGATTTTAGCGGCGCGTGCGGCGCGGGCTTTGGCGAGGATTTCGGCGCGGGAGAGTTTTTGGCCTTCGGTGGTGGCCTCTTTTGTCTTAGTGGTGGGCGCCTCTTCAGGTTTTCGCTGAGCGATTTTAGCGGCGCGTGCGGCACGGGCTTTGGCGAGGATTTCGGCGCGGGAGAGTTTTTGGCCCTCGGTTTTGGCCTCTTTTTTTGCCTTGGTGGTGGTCATCTCTTCAGGTTTTCGCTGAGCGATTTTAGCGGCGCGTGCGGCGCGGGCTTTAGCGAGGATTTCGGCGCGGGAGAGTTTTGGGCCTTCGGTTTTGGCCTCTTTTTTTGCCTTAGCGGTGGGCACCTCTTCGGATTTTCGCTGAGCGATTTTGGCGGCGCGTGCGGCGCGGGCTTTAGCGAGGATTTCGGCGCGGGATAGTTTTTGGCCTTCGGTGGTGGCCTCTTTTGTCTTAGTGGTGGGTGCCTCTTCGGGTTTTCGCTGGGCGATTTTAGCGGCGCGGGCGGCACGGGCTTTGGCGAGGGCTTCGGCGCGGGATAGTTTTTGGCCTTCGGTTTTAGCCTCTTTTTTTGTCTTAGTAGTGGGCGCCTCTTCGGATTTTCGCTGAGCGATTTTAGCGGCGCGTGCAGCACGGGCTTTGGCGAGGATTTCGGCGCGGGATAGTTTTTGGCCTTCGGTGGTGGCCTCTTTTTGAGTTTTGGACAGGTCGGGTGCGGCATGGTGCTTGCCCGTCTTGTGTTCTGAAACATTTTGCGCCACTATGCTCAGGTGGGCCAAGTGGTGTTTGCCGTGCCAGGCGTAGAGCGCTATGGCTTCGGGCAGGAAGACGATGGCATTGCGCTCGGGATGGAAGTAGCCCTTTTCTAAGTCTTCCTCGCTCAGGGATTCCAGTAGCGCAACCCAGCGCCGATGGAGTGCTGCTAAGAGACGAAGGGAAACTTTTATAGGCATACCTACCACATCAGCGGTTTCTGCCCACAGGTCTTGTTCGTAGGGCTTGATGACTGGCGTGGGCTCGGTGAGAGCCATTTTCATGCGTATGAAGGCATTCATGTGAGAGTCGGCCAAATGATGTACGACTTGTCGCACTGTCCATCCGCCGGGGCGGTAAGAAAGGTCGAAATTGGCTCGGCCTATTTTTCGAAGGACTTTTTTGAGTTCATTGGGTAGGCGTTCAATGGCGACTATGTTCTCTCGGGTTTGTGCGAGGGAGTAGGTCTTTCCGTACTCAAAATCGCCGATAGGATAACGCAGCTTATCCGTCTTTTTCATATGTTCTAAATTCGTTGATGAAAAGTGTAGAGTATTGTCGTGAGTTGTTTCAAGCAGAGCGGAAGAGGGCTGTGGCATTTCTGCCTCTCGTTTAGGGCCTTGGAAAAGCCTTTCTAACATTTTTAAAATGTTCATAACTCGTAAGAGGGTTTGGTGCTAACAAGTGTTGAAAAATGGGTGCATTTTTCTTTCAAAAGCCCTATTAACTTAATAAAAGAGAGATTACAAGAGAATGGGGGCAGCATAGAGCAGGATTTTCTATCTATGAACCTTGGTGCCTGATTACGGTCAGGCAGACATTGAAATTTCCCTTCAGCTTTTAGCGATTCACTGTGGTTTTTGTAGGGTGATTGTTTTCGTCAGTCCTCACAAGAGCTTCCTTGTTGCCAATAAATAGACAATATTCTTGGATGTCAACATCGTCGCCTCACTGCTCTACAAAAACTGCAGCAAAGTTACTGTATGTTCTTTTTAAACCATCGTCAGTGGATAATTATTTATTTTTTAGGGAGTAGATATGTCATCTACAGAACAGATCTATACTATGCCACTGGCTTCTACATAAAGAAACTTCTGCAGGATAGAGCCTCGGTGCGGAAGGCTCCATCTACTCGGACTATGGGCGTCAGCTGCAAAAAAGTCTTCTTCCTAAAGGCTGCATAATGCCCGACTTTGCGGATGTTTGCAGGTGTAAAACGCATCAATTGGTCAAAAACGGGAAGGGAATATGGGTTTTCAGAGAGTAACCACGTTGGAAAATCAGTCGGACATGCTGCTTTTTGTTCGGCGGCTATTAGATGATGTACAGGCCATCGAATACATGTTGGAAAACGGCTGGTTCGAAGACGACATTGTGCGTATTGGCGCAGAGCAGGAAATGTGTTTGGTGCATAACAAGACCTACAAGCCGGCGACTATCAACATGGACGTTCTGGCCCGCCTGACGGATGCGCCTTGGTGCGTGACCGAATTGGCTAAGTTCAATTTGGAAACCAACCTATCGCCGCGCGAGTTTACAGCTAGCTGTCTGAGTGAGCTAGAAGAGGAAAACATCGCGTATTTGGCGCGTATACAGGAGGTATTGAACGAGTTTGACGCCTCCATCGTGCTGTGCGGCATCTTGCCCACCCTGCGCAAACACGACCTGGAGATGCACAACCTGACGCCGGTAGACCGCTACTATGCGCTTATGGCAGCCATACAGAAAAATCTATTGGGAACAACCTTTGAGTTGCGCATTGAAGGCGTAGACGAGCTCCTGGTCAAACACGAGTCTCCTCTACTGGAGGCCTGCAATACCAGCTTTCAAGTACATTTACAGGTGGCTCCTAAAGAGTTTGTCAAAATGTATAACATTGCCCAGGCGCTGGCCGGGCCAACAGTGGCTATAGCGGCCAACTCGCCTATGGTGTTTGGGCGCCGCCTATGGGCCGAGACGCGTATTGCCCTATTCCAACAGAGCTTAGACACCCGCACAACCTCTGACCACATGCGCGAGCGCTTGCCGCGCGTCAACTTTGGCGCTGGCTGGCTAACGGGCGATATTACCGAGATTTACAAAGAAGATATCAGCCGCTTTCGTGTGCTGTTAGCGGGTAAAATTGAAGAAGACTCGCTACAAATGGTCCTGGATAGAAAGGTGCCCAAACTGCGCGCCCTTCAAATCCACAATTCAACGGTATATCGCTGGAATCGCCCTTGCTATGGAATTTCGCCCAATGGCAAACCACACCTGCGCATAGAAAATCGGGTCATGCCTGCTGGGCCTACGGTGGTGGACGCCACGGCCAACGCAGCGTTCTGGCTGGGCGCTATGATTGGCATGAGCCTGCACTATCCCGATATCACGCGGGAACTCTCCTTTGACGACGTGCGAGACAACTTCATCAAAGCGGCTAAGTTTGGCATAGACAGCACTTTTAACTGGATCGGCGATAGAAAAATACATGCACCAGAACTGATACTAAAAGAGCTGTTGCCCTTGGCTAAAGAAGGCCTGAAACATCGCAAAGTGAGCAGCAGCGATATCAGTAAATATCTGGGTATCATAGAGGCGCGTGCTAAGGCGCACAAAACCGGCGCGCGTTGGGCTTTGCGCTCCTATACAGCCCTCAAACATCAAGTCACCAATGATGAGGCTGTGTCCAGCCTAACTGCAGCTATGATTAAAAATCAGCAAAAAAACCAGCCTGTGCATACGTGGAAGGAAACTACAGCCGACGACTTGCTGGATTGGCATCCCTCCAAACTCAAAGTAGAAGAGTTCATGGCCACAGATTTGTTCACTGTGCAGCGCGACGACCTCATCGAACTGGTGGCCGAAATCATGAACTGGCGCCGCATCCGCTATATGCCCGTAGAGAACGCCAAAGGCGAACTGGTCGGCTTGGTGTCCTCGCGTATGCTTCTGCGTCATTTTGCGCGCAACGGGCGGCTCAACGAAGGTAAACTCACCACTGTCAAAGAAATCATGGTAGAAAAGCCCATCACGGCTTCTCCAGATACCACCATCCTGGAAGCCATGAAAATCATGCAGCAAAACCGCATCGGTTGCTTGCCCATAGTGAAAGGCAAAGAACTGGTGGGCATTATCACGGAAATGGATTTCCTGCGCATTACGGCGCGACTTATGGAGCGACTGGATAAATCTTAACAAGCGACGACAATTGAACACCTTGTCCAAAGGATAAACACGCTATGCAAGCCTATCACGACCTCCTGCGGCATATTCTTCAGCACGGCACGCGCAAAAGGGACCGCACGGGCACGGGCACGCTGAGTGTGTTTGGCTATCAAATGCGCTTCAATTTGCAGGAGGGCTTTCCATTGGTGACGACTAAAAAAGTCCACTTGCGCAGTGTCATCTACGAGTTGCTTTGGTTTCTTCGAGGCGATACGAACATCCGCTACCTCAATGAAAACGGCGTCACCATCTGGGACGAATGGGCCGACGCAGAGGGCAACTTAGGCCCCGTCTATGGCAAGCAGTGGCGCTCGTGGCAATGCCCCGACGGCCGCACAGTGGACCAGATCGCTGAGGCCGTTCACCTGTTGAAGACCAACCCAGATAGTCGGCGCATTGTCGTATCAGCCTGGAACGTGGCCGACCTGTCCGACATGGCGCTGGCGCCTTGCCACTGCCTATTTCAGTTTTATGTAGCCGACGGGCGCCTATCGTGCCAGCTGTATCAACGGAGTGCCGACGTATTCTTAGGGGTGCCCTTCAATATAGCTTCTTATGCTTTGCTGACGCTCATGATGGCTCAAGTGTGCAACTTGCAGCCGGGTGACTTTGTGCACACCTTTGGCGACGTGCACATTTACCTCAACCATTTGGAACAGGTGGAATTGCAGCTTTCGCGCGCCCCGCGTCCACTGCCTGCGATGCGCCTCAATCCGGCAATACGCGACCTGTTCGCCTTCCAATACGAAGACTTTGAACTGCTGAACTACGACCCCTGGCCAGCCATAAAGGCGCCTGTGGCCGTGTGAGTGGTGTGCTTATAGTTGGGTGAAATAGCGGAAATCGTGACCGTGTTCGATGCGAAGCAGTACCTCGTACAGCAGACGTATGAGGTGGTTGACGTCGTCCTTGTGCGCCATTTCCACAGTAGTGTGCATGTAGCGCAGCGGCAGCGAGATGAGGGCAGAGGGCACGCCACCGTTGGAGTAGGCGAAGGCGTCGGTATCCGTGCCGGTAGAGCGTGAGGCCGCCTCTCGCTGAAAAGGAATCTCGCAGGTTTCCGCCGTTTGGACGATGAGGTCAAGCAGCCGATTGTGTACCGCAGGGGCATACGTCAGGGTGGGGCCGTTGCCACAGCGAATGTCGCCGTGCTTCTTCATGTTTATCATCGGCGTGTGCGTATCGTGGGTGACGTCGGTGATGAGCGCCACGTTTGGCCTAATGGCATTGGCCACCATTTCCGCACCGCGCAGCCCAACCTCTTCCTGCACCGAGTTGACGATATAGAGCGTGTATGGAAGGCGTACGTTGTTTTCTTTTAACAAGCGCGCTACTTCCGCAATGCAGAAACCGCCAATGCGATTGTCCAAAGCTCGACCGCAGTAATAGCGATTGTTTACAATAGTAAAAGAATCCTGAAAAGTAACAACGCAACCCACATGGATACCCATTTTGAGGACTTCTTCGCGGTCTTTGGCGCCCACATCTACCGTGATGTTTTCCAATGCTGGGGTCAGGTTGGCGTCCTTGTCCGTGCGCGTATGGATGGCTGGCCAACCAAACATGCCCTCGATGCGCTCGCCATTGCGCAGGTGCACATACACCCGCATAGAAGGAGCAATAACGTGGTCGCTGCCGCCATTGCGAATAACATGCAGAAAACCGTCTTCTGTGATGTAGTTTACAAACCAGGATATTTCATCAGCATGTCCTTCAATGACAACGCGATAATCAGTGCCCGGATTTATGATACCATAAGCCGTACCGTAATTGTCCACCTGCCATTCATCAATGTACGGTTGTAGGTATTGAAGCCACAGCTTTTGGCCGGAGGCCTCGTGTCCAGTAGGGCTGGCATTATCCAAGTAACGGCGTAAAAAAGCTTCAGACGCTGGTGTGATAACGTGCATGTTCTGTGTAACTCTGGTTTGGATTAATTAAGCGTACAAGGCTCCCCAGCCTTCCGGGTTTTGGCGCCATTGCTCTAAGATAAGATGTCCTTGCTCGTCAATATATCCCGTTTTCAAGGCCTCGCTCAGCAGCGTTGGATAGTCGGTGAGAGAAAGGAAGGGGACATTTTGGGCTTCGAAGGCGAGTGTGGCTTTTTCTAAACCGTACTGAAATATGGCTAATACACCGACGACGTAGCAGCCAGCGTCGCGCAGGGCTTGTACAGCGGCTAAACTGCTGCCTCCCGTGCTGATGAGGTCTTCCACCACGAGTACCCGTTGGCCGGCGTACAGCATGCCCTCGATGAGGTTGCGTCGCCCGTGGTCTTTGGCGCTCCCGCGCACATAGGCAAACGGCAGCCCAAGCAGATCGGCCAGCAGCACACCTGGGGCTATGCCGGCAGTGGCCACGCCTGCCACGGCATCGAATGGAGCAAATGCCTGTGCCTTATCGCGCAAAGCCTCCTTAATAAGGGTGCGCACCTCGGGATAGGAGAGAGCTACGCGGTTGTCGCAATAAATGGGGGAAAGCAGGCCGGATGCCCAGGTGAAAGGGTCGTGCGGACGAAGTTGAACTGCTCGAATAGCTAAAAGTTGGCGGGCAACATCGGCGGAGGGATTCATGGAGTGTGCGTATTCAGACACAAGAAGGGCAGGAATGGAACACCATACAGGCGGTCGGCGCAGAATAGTCGCTTGAAAGGCCCTTTCTTTGGGCACTAAAAAGTGCTATGCATGCGCAGCAAAGGTACAAAGTCTACGCCAACGACACGGCCATTTTTCTGGGCACGCCGGAAAGCATCGCTGAATTGGGGCTTTTGCCCGCCCAAGACGTCTACGTAGCACCCTATTTGGGCAAGAGGAAGCAGATAAAACAGTGCTTAGACTGGTTAGACAAAGGAGTTCCCCTGCGTGTCCTGGCCCTTTACGGCGAAAGTGCCAGCCAACTGTGGGCCGATTTTTCGGCCTGCTTTACCCTGGTTGAGGCGGCAGGTGGTCTGGTAACTGACCCTCAAGGCCGCTTGCTGGTCTTCTTGCGGCGTGGCCGCTGGGATTTGCCCAAGGGGAAAATAGACCCCGGCGAAACGCCTGAGCAGGCCGCTTTGCGCGAAGTGCGCGAAGAAACCGGCCTGGCACACCTGACCCTTGGCCCGTTCATCGGCCATACTTGGCACATCTATCGCCAGGGCAAGGAGCGTATCCTAAAACGCACATGGTGGTATCGCATGGATACGACAGCTGCGCACACCACTCCTCAAACTGAGGAAGACATTACTGAAATACAGTGGGTGTATCTTACAGATTGGCTCCCCGAGCAGCCTAACATCTACCCTAGCATTCGCGAAGTGATTAACTTAGCCTTCCGCTAAGCAAGAAGGGCTGTTACCTTTGTGTTTCATAAACTACCTTTCATGAGCAAATTAGGCCTGATTATCCGCCGCGAGTACCTCACGCGAGTGCGCAAGAAATCGTTTATCATCGGCACCCTGTTGGCGCCTGTAGGCTTGATAATCTACTTCTTAGTCATTGTTTTTCTGACCAAATATGAAGGTGGTGGAGAGGTTCGCGTAGCAGTACTGGACGAGGTCGGCATGCTGGGCATTTTGCCCGACGAGCGCGGCATACGCTATATCCCAGCCGCCGACAAGACGTTGGAAGAACTAAAACAGGCGGTAAAGGCCGGCCAGTACGACGGTGTGTTGCGAGTGCCCCCGTTGGTCTCCCTTCAGCAAAAAAACTTGACTGTCTACTATTATTCTGACGACAAGCTAGCGCCGGAAAAACGCCAACTTATTGAGCGGCGCGTTAGCGAAAAGGTGCGGGATTTCAAAATTGACTCTCTGAAGATAGACAGGTCTTACATTGAAAACCTGCAAACAGACGTGTCCATCGACCCGGAGAATATTGACCGCGCGGATGAAGATGAGAGCAAGTATACGGCTAGCGTTGGCCTTTTGATAGGCACTATTGTTGCGTTTGTCATGTTTTTCATGGTCATGATGTACGGCCAAATGGTTATGCGCTCTGTTATGGAGGAAAAGACCAGCCGTATTGTAGAGGTAATGATGTCAAGTGTGCGTCCCTTCGAGCTGATGCTGGGCAAAATAATCGGCGCAGGTGCCGTTGGGCTCACCCAAGTAGTGGCGTGGGTAGTCTTAGGCGGTGCAGTCATGTTGCTGATGCCAATGTTGGTGGATGTGGACCCTCAGGCCATGCAGTCTTCAATCAATGGTAGTGCGGCTGCGGTAAACCCAGAGGAAGTGCAGGCTGAAGCGTTTCAATTACTTAAGGAAATAGGCAAACAGAATTGGCCTATGCTTATTGGGTCGTTTGTCGTTTTCTTTTTGGGAGGATATTTTATTTATGCCTCCTTGTTTGCCGCCATTGGCTCGGCTATGAGCGACGATTATGGCGAAGGCCAGGCCTTGGTGTTACCCATTACTATACCCATTATCCTGGCTTTCTATATCGTAGCTTTTGTTGGGATACGAAGCCCTAATAGTAACCTGATGGTTTTTGCCTCCTTCTTTCCGTTATTTTCGCCTATTGTTATGCCTTTCCGTATGGCCTTTAGCCCGCCCTTGTGGCAGGTAATATTGTCTTTGGTTATTGTAGTGGCTTCGGCCTTCTTCTTTGTCTGGATGGCTGGGCGTATCTATCGAGTAGGTATCCTCTTATATGGCAAGAAGGTTACGCTCAAAGAGCTTGGAAAATGGCTGTTCTATCGGTGAGGCTCTTCCAATAACTGCAGCAATTGCTCGACGAGCAGCGCTACAGGTAAATCGTCGGTAAGGCGAATGATGGGCACGCGACAGTGTGCCAATAGCCACTGCTCTTCAGCGGCGCGACTGCGAAGGCGATCGGCCGGCGCAGTATCATATGTCTCAGCCCAGAGGAGAAACTTTTCAAAAACCCTGCTCAAGTCGCCTCCCGGAAGAAGGCGCGCCGCACCGTAGCGCTCTGTCTCGCGCTGCCGGATGCGCGTTATGCGCGTAGCCGCAGGCAACCAGCGATAGACAACGGCATCGAAGCGTTGCACCAACGGCTCCCCCCAGCCCAGCAAGGCTCCTCCCACGACGTAGGCGTCCTGGTCTGCTAAATCCCGAGCCAGCAGTTGCAGGCGATGCTGCGCATTGCGCTTGCGCCGATAGGGCAGTGGGTCGTCAGTGAACCAATAGTAGTCGTCCGTGTCAAAAAACAGTACGCCCATGCGCTCAGCGAGCGCCCGCCCTAACGTCGTTACGCCAGCGCCCGGCGCACCAAAAACCCACACTCTTCGCATGGACACGGCAGCTGGGTGGCGCCACAGCGGTTTAAGCCGATATAGGCCCGTTCGAGGAGTGCTTCTTCTGACCAATAGCGGCAGCGATAAGGCTACAAATAAGCCCAAAGAGCAGAGCAGCAAAAAAGCTGGATATCAAGACGTTGCTCAACGAGCCCATTTTGTCAAAACCTGAAACTGCCTCTTCCATGCGGTCTTCAGGGATGCTTTGGCCCCATGTTTCCAAAAACTGCTCTTTCATACGGGTCGGATAGTCGGGATCTATGAAATTGACCAAAATGTAATTCCAAAATCCCGATAGAAACAATCCGACAGCAGTCGCAGCAAAGCCCACGGTGAAGGCACGGCCGAAACTGATGATTCCACCGTCTAAAGAGCGTTGATGACGCACCGTCATCAACGCTATGCCTGTGCCGATCGCTATGCTTACTAAAAAATTGATAGCGCCCGCACTCATAGACATAGTGTTGAAGTCCAGCACATAGACAAGCGCCGAAAAGGCAATTAAAGCGATAGCAAGAATAAGAGCCTGCCGTACGATAATGTTCCAGTCAATAGGGCCAGCGGGACGAGTTGGTGTGCTTTCCATCGTGTTTGTTTTATTTTTATTGCTGCAAGTATAAGACTAAAAAAAACAAACACTGCAGGCGGTAACGACTTTAACGCCCAAACGGCGTCCTTCGCCGATGGAAGGGTGCGCGCTATAGACAAGCGCTTACTGAATGCGTATTTCAACCCGCCTGTTTTTCGCCTGTTGTTCTTCTGTGGATTTCGGACTGGGATAAAGCATTTCGGTATTGCCATAGCCCTTGTAGCGCATGCGCTCCGGAGGAATGCCGTTCTTTAGCAAGTAATCGTATACCACCTTAGCCCGATTCACCGACAGGTCCCATTCCCATTGGTCGAGTTGTGTCGGGCTTTTGAGTGGGTTGTTGATGTGCCCTGCAATTTCAATGCGCACCTCTGGGTTTATCTGCATGAAGCGCAGCACACGGGGCAGCTCACTTTCCGAATGTGGCAGCAGTATCGCTTCGTTGCCGTAAAAAAGAAGGTTGCGCAGAGCAATTTTCTCCCCCGAGATGGTGGGCGGTAGGGCTATTTGCAACGCCGATTGCTCTCCAACGCGCTGGTCTGTCGTTTGGAAAAAGTAACCTGGAGCGAACACTTCCAGTTGGGCGATAGAGTCCTTCGGCAGGAGCCAGCGGAAGCCGCCATCTTTGTCGGTGTGCAGCGAGTCGCGCCACTGGCTCACCGCGATATACACTGTGGCAGCGATGGGCTTCCCCGTCTTCTGGTCAGTAACCCGGCCAGACAGGGTGCTCATCGGTACGCGCATGAGCACACTCAACTCCACGCGGCGGTTGCGCCGGCGGCCCTCTTCGCTGCTATTGTCGGCAGCAGGTACGCTTTCTCCGTGGAAAGTCATCTCCAGGGCTGAGTCGCCTATACCGTACTCTTTCAAGGCGGCAGCGGCAGCCTGAGCGCGGCGCTCAGAAAGGCGCAAGTTACTGCTTGGGCTACCGATGGAGTCAGTGTGGCCGACAATGCGCACGACAGCCCCTTCGCCCGCTCTTTGCCAGTGGAGCGCAACTTCTTGCAGGGTTTGTCGGGCCTCCGGGCTGAGGTCTGCCCGGCCAAAAGAAAAGAAAATCTCAGCGCGATGCAGCATCCGGAGAGTGTCGAAGGGAACTTGAGCGCTGACCGTGAGGGCCATTGGCGCCATCAAGAGTAACAAGGTGCGTGTGAGCATAGCTTATAATGGATAATTGTTCTCCGCCTAAAGGTGCGTTTCCAGCTCACTTCGCTGCATGAGAGTCTTATAGTATGCGCGCTTCAAGGCATGTTGCGCACGTAGTCGAGCATAGGGTCGCGCCCTTGGCGAAAGGCTTGGAAGGGCATCTCTATGGGAATGTCTATGCGCAGCGCGTCTGGGTCGCCGGGCAACGCCTGCACAGGTCGGGTGCCGTAGAACACTTGGAGGCGGCTATTGGGCAGGACCAGAAAATCCGGGTCGCCTGTGTGGTTAGGGCGTTGGGCCGGCGGCTCGCCGAGGAGGGCGGCCTTAGTCTGGCGCTGGAAAGCCGCGGCAATCTCGACGGCGGGGCCGGCTGTGTAGCGATTGACGGCCACAAACAACCGTTTGGGCTGATTGACCAATGGCCGGGCCGTTAGATGCTCCACTAAGCGAAGGCCATCAGCCGGGTGGCCCATGCTGTTGAAGCGCAGGTCGAAAAAAAGCCGCGATAGGGGATAGGCATCCAACAGGGCCAGCATCGAGTCGAGCACGGGCTGAAACAGCGGCACTTGCATAGCACTGGCGCTGTCGCCCATAGCTAGGAGCATCTCCCGGCTGAAGCAGCCATTGTACTGCACATATATGATTTGCTGCGCTTCCAACCAATGCAGGCTGAATACCTGCTTAACGGGTTCCCACCGCAGGTCAGGCTCTTTAGGCGTAAACTGCAGCGGCTGCGCTCCATCTCTGTCCTTGCGGAAATCTATCGGATGAAAGTACATGCCAAATTGCTTGCCGGCGTCGTCGGTGAGTAAGATAGCCAAGGTGTCGCCTCGGCCAACGCCAGCCTGCTCCACAACCTGAGGAAAGCGCAGCCACATGGGACCGTCGCGGCGTAGCGCCTCGGCGTTTTCCTGAGGAATAAAGCGCCCCAACTGCTCCAGCATAGCCTCCGGCGATAGTCCGTTGATGCTGACCACGCGCATGCCCATAGCTGGCGCAAAGCGCTTAACCGTGGCACTGACATACAACCCACCCGCATACCAGCCCAAGCCAAGAGGGATGACTTTGCCCGACTGTTGAAACAGCGACGACAACTCCACCCGTGTATTAGCGTCGCGGCACTTGGCTAACACCGCTTGCAGGGCCAGCCCTATTTGCAAGTCGGTCTTGCCTTCGCTTTGGGCAGCGACTTGCTCCAACTCTCGTTCAAACGCTTCACGGCTGTAGTATCGAAACAGGTTGGGATGGCGCTTGGGCAATTCTCGCCGCAACACGTCAATGTCGGCCCTCCATGAGGCAGCATCGCGCTGTGCATACGCCCGCTGACCGGTGACCAACAACAAAAGAAAAACAGAAAATACGAGGCGATTCATGGGCAGGTCTGCTGTTCTGTTGGAAAAAAAACGCCGCAAAACTACGCCATGCGCTCCGCTTGATTTTTATCGCGAATCACCCTATCGCTCTGTTGAAGGCGACAAGATACGTTGTGTCTATCCCCAGATGCCTACTTGGGCAAAGGAATAGGCGCAAGCCCTATTCTTTCGGGAAAACTTGGCGCAACGTCCACTTCTGGCCCCGCACGACCAAAATGTAGAACCCGGCCGGCAGATGCCCGCAAGCAAGACGAGTAGTGCTGCGCGCGGTCTCCACCAACTGACCAGTAGAATGATATATCTCAATAGTAAAATCCGCTTGCTGATATTCCGGCGCCAAGTCTATGTTCAACCAATCTTTGACAGGGACAGGATAGATGCTAACCTGACCAACGGGTATTGGTGTATGAGCAGACACGGTCTGGCATTCTATGGCTCCTATACGATGGTGGGATGACAGGCGCGAGTTCCCATAGAAATCGCGGGGAGGCATCTCGTTAATTGGACTTACTTCCAGATGGAAACGGCTATCACATAGAATGCCCATGACAGTGTCTCGCTCAGGCCCCGAATACGGTGGCAGTAAAGGCACTCTGTTTGGCATGCTGGGGCGCTCGATATTGTTGGGAAGCACCTCGGTATGGTGCGAAGGAGGCAACTGGCTCCACAGGTTGGCATCAAGCAAAAAGTCTAATTGTGGAATTTGGGTATTTTTAGCTTGGACTAGTGGAATAGACGTATTGGGGTCAAAGGCAAAGATGTTATGCTTAATCCTGACATTTTGGACGGTTCCATAACTCAACAAATGGAGCAGGGGTAAGTGTACTGCCATATCTGGAAAATAGAAATGAATCAACATTGCCCTCTGGTCATTGGTCCCGGGCATGCCCCAATTCTCAATAAAAGTATTGTGCCAGATGAATACATTTTTAATACAGTTTACGCCCACAACTTTTAGGTTGCCCTGCCAAAAATCAATAAAACGGCCTACCTTTTGTATTAAGTTATTAAATATGAATATACTATCCACGTTAGGAAAGGTTTCATTTATAAGAGTGCAAATGGTCGCGCATCCCCCGAACATAGGAGCTGATCCATAAATGCAAGCGCCTTCGTTGGCCAGGAGAAAAGCTTTACCAGACCACAGCAACTCGTTGGTATCTACAGGGCACGTGTGCCAGTAGCGCTTTCCCAGTGAGGGTGTATTGTACAGGTGGTTTTGGTGTATGAGCAGCTTAGAAGAGTTGTCGCAATAGAACTGGGTGGGGTTATCGTGCAGGAGGTTCAGATAAGCCCTCCCATATTGGCTGTTGTGAAAGTTCAGCCCCTCGCCTCGGGTGTAAGCAATCTCGGAATGGTGAATGGTGGCGTGTGTACACCCGAAGAATTTAATGCCACTGGGGAAACCACAATTAGGCGGCAGTTTTTCTTCACCCGGCCGAGCACAGTATCGCGCCGCGCTGTACCCTACATCTACCTTATCCACCAGGACAAACAACATCCCGAAACCCTTAACGCTGTCCACTTCAACTTGATCTATAATCACATCCGTTATTCGCCTGCTATTACCGCTTGAAATGAGTATCCCATGGAGTTCGGAATACCTAAGCTTTAAGTTCCGGATAAAAATATGACTGCCTAATAGGTGGATGAGATGGCCTTTACAAAAGCTATCTTTATCGGGGCCCTGGATAGTCACTTCGCCCATACCTTCAATGCTGACGTTCTTTTCTGCATTGTCAGCCCTTTTCCACTGGTGAGGGTTTTGTCGGAAACCATCCAAGGTGCGATATGTCCCCGGATGTAGCCTTACTAAGCCGTAAGTGGCCTTGCCTGGGCCTTTAAATGGAATTAGGCTCAAGGCTCGTTCAAAACTTTTTACAGGCTGATGGAAAGTTCCGGGATGATTGTCGTTGCCGTAGGGAGCCATATACACCGTATCCGTAATAGGGAACATGCTAGTGTTAACCTCCGGAGACTTAATGTTGAACTGAGCCATAGCGCTCTGCGCTGACAATAGCAGCATGGAAGCAAAGAGTAGCCTTGTTGTCATAATCCTTGAAAGAGTTAAATAGATGTATAGTGCCAAGATAGCCATCATGTACAACGAGCGCCTATGTTGTTATTGCACCTGGAGAAGATAAGTTAAGCGGGAAATAGAAGAGCTAGTGGAGAAAGAGACACATGGCTATAAGTCCTATGAAAGCCAGAGTACGGTTAGGTTCTTTTTAGTTAAGTGAGCTGCGTTAAATGAAATATCTACTTTTGGCGCTCCTAAAAAGCGGCGCTGTGCGCGGATAGTTACGCTTCTTCAAAAGATACCCATTGTCATGAGAGATGTTCACATTATCCGAAACAAAGAGCTGAGCGTCTGGGAGGCGCTGTTGCCTGTAATTGTGCTTATTGGATTACTGGCCTACAATGTACTTGTGTTTGGCGACAGTTCGCTGAACGGCTCTAACCAGTTTATCCTACTTATTGGCGCTGCTGTGGCTGCAGTAGTGGGGTTTCGCAATCGCACTTCCTACCGTCAGATGGTGGAGGAGGTGTCTAACAACTTTAAGTCCACAGCAGAGGCCATCCTCATCCTGCTGATGGTAGGTGCGTTGGCCGGCACCTGGATGATAAGTGGGATTATTCCAACGCTAATTTACGGAGGCGTTCAGCTGCTGAGTCCATCGGTCTTTTTGCCCGTGACGGTGCTGGTTTGCTCCGTCATCTCCTTAGCGACGGGCAGTTCTTGGACGACCTCTGCTACGGTGGGTATTGCGCTTATTGGCATCGGTAGGGCCTTGGGCATTCCTGAGGGTATGGTAGCAGGCGCGGTGGTTTCTGGAGCTTATTTTGGCGACAAGATGTCGCCTTTGTCCGATACGACCAACCTTGCCTCGGCCATGGCGGGCAGCGAGCTCTTCGAGCACATCCGCTACATGACCCTGACTACTGTCCCCACTTATCTCATCACGCTGGTAGCATTCGTCTTGATGGGGTTCAGTTACCAGCCGTCGGGGGCTGCCGATCCTTCGGCTATCCTGACAGCCATTGACGCTGCCTTCTACGTAACCCCTTGGTTGTTGTTGGTGCCTTTGGCAGTCATCGGGTTAATCCTCATCCGTACGCGTCCGCTCATTGCCCTGTTGGCGGGCACGTTGCTGGGTGGCGTGTTTGCGGTTGTCTTTCAGCCCGCTCTCGTGGCCAAGCTAGCGGGTGCTCCAGCGCTTGATTTTAAAGCCGCCTATCAGGGCGTAATGAACGCTATGACCGTCAAGACCACCGTAGAGACCAGCAACCCCGATCTGCAGGAGCTGTTTTCGGCAAAGGGCATGGGCGGCATGTTGCCGACTGTATGGCTCACCCTATGCGCCCTCACCTTTGGCGGCGTCATGGAGGCCATTGGTGCGCTGGCCCGCATCAGCAGCGCCTTGCTGAAATTGGCGCACACCATCTTTGGGCTGTTTGCCAGTACCGTGGCCAGCTGTCTGGCCCTCAACGTAACGGCCTCAGACCAGTACTTGGCCATCGTGGTGCCCGGCAAAATGTTTTCCAAAGCCTACGAAAAGCGCGGCCTGGCCCCCGTGAACCTCAGCCGCACCCTGGAAGACTCCGGTACCGTTACTTCTGTGCTCGTGCCCTGGAATACTTGCGGCGCTTATCAGTCGGGCGTCTTAGGTGTGTCCACTCTGAGCTACCTGCCCTATGCCGTGTTCAACTACGTTAGCCCGTTTATGACCCTGTTCTTTGCGGCTTTACAGATAAAAATCAAGCAGTTAGCCGAGCGAGAGCCTGCATAGAGAAAGTAAGCGCGTTTTTACTTACAGCTCAGAAGTCAGTGCCCAATGCCACATGCCACAGGGGTTTTTGTATGACGCGTGTTTCAAGCCCCCAAGCGTAATCTACGCGGAGGAACATGCCTAATATTGGTGCGCGCAGACCGACGCCATAGCCCGCCACGATAGGGTCGCGGAAGTAGTTGACCTTGACCGTTACCGTGGGTGGGTTGTAGAAAAAGACCGTGTTGATGGGGTTGTCGGCGTTGTATGGCGAGCGACCTTGCCAGGCGGTACCGGCGTCGAGGAAGCCGACTAATTGGAAGTTGCGCCAGAAGTTGCTGAGGACGGGTTTGCGAGACAGGTATTTGAATACAGGCACGCGCAGTTCGCTGTTAATCAGAACGTAGCTGTTGCCGTTTCGGATGTTTTGTTTGAAGCCGCGCAAATTGGCAGCCAGCGTACGAAAGGCAAAATTGCCTTCTTCAGGCACCGGAATGTTGTTGTTGAATGCCGGGAAGACCCAATTGTCCACCCCGCCTAAAAAGTAGAGAATGCGCTCCGACCCAAAGGTGGTGGCGCCGGCCAATCGCAGGGCCAACACACTGCGCCGGTCGAGGGGCTGATAGTGCCGAGCGTCGAGGCCGAGCACCGTCATGAACCCTCTGTCGAAGCGGAGGCTCCACGCAGGTTCCGTGTTGAAGTCGAAGCGCTTGATGGCTTCCACAAAAATCTTGGCGCGCGTGCCCGTGCGCAAATTGAGGTCCACAGGCACCGTGTTGTCGTACACAGCGCTCAGGCGCAGAGCGGTGCGTTGTTCGGCATAAGAGGGCTGCTCGAGGGTACGTCGGTTGGTACTCAGAGTAATGGTTTTGTCTTGTCGCAGCGTACCCATAGCGCGCAAGCTGAAAAAAGGGTCAAGTGGATAGCGCACCTCGTATTGCCCCAATACCGTTGTAGTGCGCACTTGAACGGGAGCCGTAGCGCCTCCCGACCCTTGCTCTACCGTGTGCGAATGGCTGCGCCGATACAAAGCGATGCGCTTATCTAAGCGGCGTTTCTTATTATCGAACCAGAGAAAGTACTCCGTGCCGTTGAATGTCGTAGGCAGTCGCATGCCCATTTCAATTACGTAGTCTTCGAGCAGGTCTTTGAAATTGGCCCGCATCAGGATACCGGGCGGCGGTGTGGTGAAATCCTGAGGACTGCCAGCAAAGCTTTCCAGCCCTTCAAACAGGAGGTTGTTGTCGAGGGTTGTGGAAAAAAAGTCGGAGCGGAAGCGCAGGCGATAGGGTACAATCCGCGAAGGCATAAACCGGTGAACACCCGTAGATTGGCCCATGGGTCGAAGACGGAGATAGGGCTTGTTGCCGTCGGGCAGGAGTGGTTGGACTTCGGGCACCTTCAGCACAACTTCCGCCGGCGTCGGTGCAGGAGGTGCTGTGGCAGGCATAGGCGCTTCCGGACCGCGCTCGCGCAAGTGAGCAGGCACTTGGAAGAACCAGCCCGGCTCAATGGTACGCACGGAGTCGGGGTAAGAGCGCCACACAGGTCCCGAAGAGGTGTCCGCCGGCTGCTCCGTTGGCTCTGCTTCGGAGGGCAGCAAGGGAGGTGCAATGCGCTCGGGCAGCGGCAAGCCGGCCGCGCGGAGGGTCATTTCGCGGAAGCGTGTTATCCAAGGGCGTGCGCGGGTTTCAGAGGCAATGGTACGCACGTAGAGGTGCGTTTTTCCTTCGCGGCGAATGCGCTCCGCTAAGCGCGCGGCGTTTGGGGCGCTGTGTTGTTCCTCTATGTTGCGGTCGTAGTTCGTCTGGTCATAGAGTACGGGTCGCTTCTTGACAACAGGGAATGTTCGAATGCTATCAATGGTCGTAGTGTCTATGTTTGGCAAAACCGAGTCTAACGGCGCCAGGAAAGTTAGCACTCGCTCAAAAGGCCATTCGCCCGGCTGGCGGATGTTTAGCGCGCGCACTTCGGCCCCATCGCGCAGGTAGACGATGTCCTCGTAATAGGCGACATAGGGCTCTAAGTAGCCAACTTGCCGGTTGGCGATGCCGCTGGCATTGCTTATCAGGGCAAAATGGGTGCTATCCAAGGCGATAGGATAGCGCTCATCGAACATGGGCGTGTTCGTGAGGCGAACCAGTTGGTTACTGCGTTGCTCCAGGTTAAAGAAAAATACATCGAAGTGGCCAATGGGCAGTACCGTGTCCAGCCGTTGTGGCGAGAGGGTGTCCGACAGGCGATTGCTGCTAAAAAGGAGGCCGCGCTGCCCATCGAGCACCGCTACCGTAGCATCCAAATCGTCCCAGAAATCTTGCGTTAAGCGCTCTGTATTGCGGTTAATGGTGTTGTATAGAAACAGGTCGCCGTAACCCCGCACACAGGCAGAGAACACCAGAACGGCCGGGTTGAGGTACTGCATGCTGTACACCCGCTGATAGTCGGGCGCTAAGGGCTTGGTCTGGCGTTTCAGCGTGTTTAGGTCTATCTGCGTCAAGAGGAGCTTACCTCGGCGCTCGTATAAGACGGCTATTTCCTGATTGTTTGGGCTAAAAGCCATCAGAGGATAGTTAAAATCGGGCGCCTGCAAGGCGTTGCGCTGCCCACCGCGGAGGAGGTGTTGTGGTTTGGCCTCCTTGTTGCCGATGCCTCGAAGCCATACGCGCCACTTACCCAAGTCGTTGGTTGCCCACGCCACTCGCCGGCCATCGGGACTGAGCTGAAGGCCATACACAGGTAAGTTACGCTTGTTTTTGAACGCCACCTCGCCTTTGGCTTCCGGTTTGCGCGTGCCCTGTTCCTCATCCCGGTAACGACTGCGAAAGTACTCCACCAGTGCATCGGTGGTTCGGCGATAACCGCTGCCCAGTACATACAAAAAGCCCGCGTCCACGCTGCGGTTGATGCGCGTTAGGTAAACAAGGTTGCTAATGGTGCCTTTTCCAAAATGCAACCCTACGTAATACCAGAAGGCATGCCCGGCCAAACGCGGCTGCTCGCGCGCCAGTTGCTCGAAGGAAAGGTTCTTTTTCCGGAGAAAGTAATCGCGCAGCTGATTGTCTATGTCTGTGTTCCATTCCTCCCCGCAATAAGCTACCAAGCCAGCTATGTACCACGGCGGCAAATTGAGGGCCACGGCCGTTTGCACGACTTCCTGCAGGCTGCTGCCAAAAAGCATCGAGTTGAGGATGACGCCCGCTGTGCCTTCCCGAATTTGCGCGCGCAGGTGCAAGTGGTTGCCATCAAAGAAAACAAACACTTTATTGCCCAGCACTTTCGTCTCGCCAGCTTTCATCGAGAGCAGCTCCTCTTCGCCGATGTTGCTTTGCTTGAGATCGCTCAAATGACTGAAGACAAGCATCTCAACCTTACCGGAAATCTGGTGCTCGAGCAGCTGTTGAACCGAGTTAAAGTCCCACTCGGCTATTTGCAGGGCAGCCTGTGCCACGTTGCGCGCGTCGCCGTACCAATAGGTGTCGAAATGAGCCGTTTCGTAGTGCATCCACTCGTCAAACTGGCGGTGATATTGCACACGGCTTTTGCCAAATGAAGTCTGCGAAGTCGTCTGCCCCGGGGCAGCATTGGGCCCTATGCCGAGCAGTAAAGCGATGCTCCATGGAAAAATGCGCTTGCCCCAAGAGGTCAATGACAAAGCGATATTGGTGCCCATATTGTCGTAAACAGTCAAACCCTGCATTATGCTCATCTTACAACTAAAAGAAACAAATCGCTGCTAAAAACGACGGTACGCAGGCAAATAGTGAGCCGCATCGGTGGAAGTCTTTAGGCTCACGGCGTCAGTGCAATGCGCCCTTGGGCAATGCCCGCGTCAGTAACGAGCCGATAAAGATAGTTGCCAGCAGGCAGCGGCGGCAGCGTAAAGTCCTGGGCGGCTTGGCCGGCGGGCCACAGACCCTGGAAGAGCGTTCCTACGAGCCGCCCATCGGGAGCATACAGCTCTAAGCGGGCGTTAAGCGACTGGGCAGCGCGCACCTCCAGCCAGAGGTGCCCCTGGGCAGGGTTAGGGAATAGCCGCGCCGTTACTTGCTCGGCCAACGAGACCACGCCCGAAGACACTTTGTGGTAGATAGGCGACTCCCACAAGCCGCGGCCGTAGGTGCCGGCAAAGATGGTTTCGGACACATAATTGATCTCCAACTCATACACTCTTACCGTAGGCAGGCCATTAAAGAAGCCTATCCATTCACCATTGAGGTCATCGTTAGTGTACGAGACGAAGCCCAAGCCTCCCACGTAGATGCCGTTCTTGCCGGTGTCTTCCCAGGTGGCGCAGTACTTAGTGCCCGAAGGCAGCCCTGCGCTAATGTTTTCCCATGTGGCACCCGCGTTCGTCGAGTGAAAAACGCCGTTGGACACCACGATGAGCAGGCGCTCCGGTTGCTTCGGATGCACGGCGATGAAGTTGATGCTGTTCGTCCATGGACCACTTATTTCTGCCCACGTCGCACCGCCGTTGGAGGTAGTAAACAAATTGGTCCTGCGCGCGGCATAGAGGCGTTGATTGTCGGAAGGTGCTATTTTCAGATGGTTAAAGTTATCGCCGTCGAAGTTGGAAATTTTTTCCCAGTTGCCCCCGCCGATGGTGCTTTTCCAGATATCCGCATAGGCTGCGTAAATCGTAGTAGGCACTACGGGGTCTTGCTCGAAGGGGGTTATCCAAGCGCCTTTATCTACCCCTAACGGCTTGGGTACCGACGTGTAGGAGTTGCCCTGGTTAAATGAGCGGTACAGCGAGCCATTTTGCGAAGTGCCATACAGTACCTTGTCGTTGCTCCAGTCCACGAAGGTTTCCATGCCGTCGGCGCCGAGCCAGTCTACCCATTGCCTGGTTGCCCCGCGCATCACACTGGTACCGTTATCTTGTGAGCCACCCGTCACCACATTGGGGTTTGTCTTGGAGACGCCTATTTTGTAAAACTCACGGATGCCCAGGCCATTAGTGCGGTTGACGAACGTCGTGGCGCCGTCGTCGCTGGTAAAGACGCCGCCGTCGGTGCCTACATACAGGCGACTGCCCACAAACTTTAGGATATCCACATCAGCATGTACGTAGCCCACGCCCAGGCTGGCTGCTGTGTTTGGCACCCAGTGGGAGGTGAGGAAGAAAAACAGCCCGCCATCTATGGATTTCCAGGTGTTGATGCCTGCGATGTGTACTTCGTCGGCGTCAAATGGATGCGCGGCCACATCCATATCGCGAGGCGCCTGGCCTTTGTCGTCGCTGCCGGTTGGGCTATATCCAAAGTAATTGATTGTGTTGCCATTGACCATTTCCGAGAATGTCTCGCCGCCGTCGGTAGATTTGTAGAAAGCGCCAAAAACGCCTCCTTTTGACTCTAGCACATACACCACGTTAGGGTCTGCCGGCGTGACGGCCATCATTTTATAGGCGTTGTTGGCGGTGCTGAATTGGCCGATTTGCGAGAAGGAGGCGCCGCCGTTGGTGGACCGGTACACGCGGGTGCCGGAGAAATAAATGACGTTGGGATTGCCGGGCTTAAACTCCACGTCGTAGCCTGCTATGCCGCTTACCCCGGGGACTGCTACCCACGAGCTGCCGCCGTTAGTGGAGCGAAACAGCCCATTCGACTCTGATACCGCATAAACCACATTGGGTTCTGTGGGGTGGTGCTGAATGCGGCTAACGCGTCCGGAGCCGCTTACATGGCTGGTGGATGCCCACGTTTTGCCGCCATCTGTAGAGCGATAGATGCGCCCGCTTGTACTGCCCCACAGATAATCGTTGCTGTCCCACGGAGAAATCTCCAGTGCATAGACATCCACCGTAGAAAAGTTGTCTGTAAGGGGCGTCCACGAGGCGCCGCCATCCAGTGTTTTCCATACGCCGCCGGTGGGGCTGCCGACGATGAGGTGGTTTGTGTTGTTGAGGTCAATACCGATAGAGGTTACCCGCCCTACGCCGGGATTCCAGCTCGAGGTAGCATTCCAATACGTGGGACCCAGCGACTTCCACTCACCGCCAAAAGTACCGGACTCTTGTTGCGCCAGCGCTGCAGTGCGCCGATACATGCGCGCCTGTTGAGCCAGCTCATGGTTGGGGATTTTCACCCCGCGCTCGTCTAATTCTTGGCTAGCCACGTATTCCCAGCGTTTGTACTGCTTGTAGCCAGAGCCCTGGCCTCGGTCGGTGCGGCTGAAGTACGCCTCTGCCTCGCGCTGGATTTCACTCAGAGGGTATGTGCCCGCCTCGATCATTTCCAGATAGCGCTGCCCCCAGCCAGGAGCCGCCAAAAGAGTTAGTCCAAAGACGATAGGAAGAGTAAATGCACGCATAGGTTGAGATGTTGATTGGCCTTACCTTGAAAGTGCAAGGTAAGGAGCCGGCCTGTTTTGATAAAAACGATTTGGGCTGGGTAATCTGCTGCCTTACTTTTGCCCATGTTCATGCGTATTTATTTTCAAAATCCTGGGTTGATGTGGTTGTTGGCCGCTGTGGCGGTGCAAGGGCTGCTCTTGTGGGGTTACTGGCGCTGGCGCCAGCGGACATTAGGGCAATTAGGCTCGCCCGTGCTGATGCAGCGATTGTTACAGGGCTTCTCAACTCGGCGGTTTTGGCTAAAAAATGCTCTGTTTGGGCTTGCCCTTGTGTTATTAGCTTTGGCGGTGGCCGATCCGCGCGTGGAGTTGTCGGCTGCGGAAGCAAAAGGCCAGGGGGCCGACGTGGTGTTGGTGCTCGATGTATCCGCTAGCATGTGGGCAGCCGACGTATCGCCCAATCGTTTGGAGCGAGCGCGTTCCTTTGCTTTGCGCGCAGTGTCGGCGTTAGAGGGCCATCGGCTGGGGTTGGTTTTTTTTGCTGGCGACGCTTTTGCGCAGCTGCCCCTAACGACGGATTACGCTGCGGTGCGCGTGTTGCTGCAGCAGGCTGGGCCCGAATTCATCGCCTTGGCAGGCACGGATGTAGGCGCAGCCATTGAGGCGGGTAGTCGCCTCTTCGAGTCCAGCTCGACCGCTGGGCGTGCTCTTGTCCTGATTTCCGACGGCGAAGATCACGAAGGCCAAGGGCTGGCGCGGGTACAAGCGGTGCAGGCGGCTGGCATTCGGCTGTTTACTGTGGGCGTAGGGAGACCTGAGGGTATTTCGGTAACAGGGCCAAACGGCAAGCCCTTGCGCGATGGCACCGGGGCATTGGTGTATTCCCGGCCCAATTTTACGCTGCTGCGTGAAGTTGCCCAAGTAGGTGGCGGGCGCTTTCTGGAGGCAGACGCAGCAGGAGCCGTCCAGGCGCTGGCTTCGGAGTGCGATCGTTTGCAGAAGGCCGCCGTCATGCTGAAGGCTCAGCCGCAATACGCCTACTATTATGTATGGTTAGCCTTGGGCTGCTGGATCTTGCTTATCGTCGAGCAGTGGCTCAGCTGGCGCCTGTACCCTTCATCCACTTGAGACACCACCCTTAGCCCATGATTCAGACACGTCCCTTTTGGCTGTGGATAAGCCTGTTGGCTCCCTACGTAACAGCAACAGTCTTGGCGCAAGCGTCGTCGCGAGAAGGGCAGCGGCTCTACGACAAACAGGAATACGACCGCGCCGAACAGGCGTTTTTGCGCATGGACAAAGACGACCCTGTTGCACTCTATAATGCTGGCAACGCAGCCTATCAGCAAGGGCAATACGAGCGCGCAGGGCAGCTTTTTGAGAAGGCAGCCGCCGTGCCCTCTGCCGTGCGTGCCGATGCGCTCTATAATGCGGGCAATGCTTACTTGCGCCAGGGCAACTATTCAGCAGCTATCGGAGCCTATGAGCGCAGTTTACGCCTGCAACCCGCTCAACCAGACGCCAAAAGAAACTTGCAAATTGCCCGCCATATGCTTCAGCCCAATGAACCTCCACCCCCTCCGCCGCCACCTCCACCCCCTCCGCCGCCACCAGGGCCTTTCCTCGACCCGCCTAAGCCCTTTGGCTCGCCAGAGGCAGCAAGACAACTCTCCGAAGCCGAGACAAAACAGTGGCTCCAAGAGGTGATCGAGCGAGAAGAGGGTAAAAATGCGCGCATCTATCGCTCGATACCGCCGCGCACCGATGCTAACCGACCACGCAGGACGTGGTAACTATCCCAAGAAAAGAGAGTCCACTAACGCGCTTCGCGGCAAGACTATGGCCAACCCTTAAGGCGCCTACTGTTAGGCTACCTCCCTTGTCTATGAGGGCATGGCAGTATATTCGCCGCGTCTTGAAGCACCGCCCACACTATGCCTTCGAGCGGAGGTCTTAGGAGACAGAACAAGTATTGAAAAACATTGCCTTAACCATTTCAAAAACAACAGCATGCAAGACGTTGGACTTCGCAACCCAGCTGCTTCGCTCGAGAGCATCGGGCTGAAGGGCTACAAAACGGCTTACTGGAACCTGACACCTGAGGAACTCATAGAGCACTCTATCGTCAAAGGTATGGGTCAGCTGGCAGACAATGGAGCGCTCGTCGTCTCCACCGGAGAGTTTACTGGCCGTGCTCCTGACGATCGCTTTATCGTAGAGGATAGCATCACCCGCAACAAAGTGCACTGGGGCAAAGTGAATAAGCCCTTCGATGCCAAGCAATTTGACCGCTTATGGCGCAAAGTGTGCGCTTACTTGAGGAAGAAAGAAGTTTACGTACGCGATGCCAAGGCCAATGCCAGCACGGACCCGCTCTACCACTTGCGCATTCGCGTCATTACGGAATATCCGTGGAGCAATCAATTTGCCTACAATATGTTTCGCCGACCTACGCCCGAAGAGATTCAAGTTTTTGATCCGCACTGGACAGTGCTGTGTGCTCCGGGTTTCAAGTCCGACCCTGCGGTAGATGGTACGCGCCAACATAACTTCGCCATTATTAATGTCAAAAAGAAGCGCCTGCTCATTGGAGGCACCGCGTACACGGGCGAAATCAAAAAGGGCATCTTTTCGGTCATCAATTTCGTATTGCCGACGCGTACCAGCGCCCTGCCGATGCACTGCTCTGCCAATGTTGGGCCTAAAGGAGACATCGCGCTTTTCTTTGGCCTTTCTGGCACGGGCAAAACAACGCTCAGCGCTGATCCAAACCGCGCTCTTATCGGCGACGATGAGCACGCCTGGACGGACACTGAAGTGTTCAATTTTGAGGGCGGATGCTACGCCAAAGTGATCGATTTAAGCGAGGAGAAAGAGCCTGATATCTACCGCGCTATTCGCCACGGGGCCATCGTAGAAAATACAGTCTTCTTTCCGGGCACGCGCACCATCAATTATGCCGACCGCAGTATTACGGAGAATACTCGGGCCTCCTATCCCATTCATTTTATAGCAAACACAGTGCCCAGCAGCAATGCCATTGGCAACCCGAAAAACATCTTCTTCCTCACCTGCGATGCTTTTGGCGTCTTGCCGCCCATCAGCCGCCTAACGCCCGAGCAAGCGATGTACCATTTCATTAGCGGATATACAGCCAAAGTAGCCGGCACAGAAATGGGCATCAAGGACCCTAAAATTGCCTTCTCTGCTTGCTTTGGAGCTCCTTTCTTGCCGTTACATCCGACCAAGTATGCCGAAATGTTGGGCAAAAAGCTACGCAAGAGTAAAGCCAACGTTTGGCTAATCAACACCGGTTGGAGTGGTGGCTCTTTTGGGGTGGGCAGCCGTATTAAACTGCCCTACACACGCGCTATGATTACGGCGGCCCTCGAAGGCGCCTTAGACCACGTGCCTTACACTACCCACGAGGTCTTCGGTTTAGCTATGCCCACCACCTGCCCAAATGTACCCGACGAAATTCTCAACCCGCGCAACACGTGGGCTGACAAGGCTGCCTATGACGCCAAGGCCAATCAGCTGGCGCGGGAGTTCATAGCGAACTTTGAAAAATTTGCCGACCAGGCCAAGCCGGAAATCCTGGCGGCTGGGCCTGTCTTGAAATAGCACCGCTCAAGCAGCCGCTCTTTGCCTCCGTGCTTCATCCTCAAAAGGAGAGCGCGCGGAGGCTTTTTTAAATTAAGTAAAAGCCTTCGGGAAAAAAACTGCACCCTAACCGATGCTGTATTTGCTGCGTTCAACACCGCTGTTTTTTGTGTTTCTCTGTGCCTGTGGCCTCAATGGGCTTTTAACCACTGCTCTGGAGGCCCAAAAGCCTGTGGCCGACACGATCGTAACGCCTCTTTTCGAACCCAACACGCGCCTGCAGTGGGTGCGCTATTACCGCGGTCGCTTCGACGATATCAACGAGGTCTTGTTAGCCTTAGGGCATGACGGCAACACTTGCCGCGGGCGGATGACTTACCTGCAAAGCAAAGAATCCTTTTTGCTACATGGTACTTTTGACAACAGCCTCTTTGTCCTGACGGAAAGCGACAGCAAAGGCGTTGCTACTGGCCAACTCACCGGAACGCTGCAGGGCGAAAATCTTCAGGCGGAGTGGACAAACGCCGCTAATACGCTTGGCACCATGCTCTATGCTCGTGAAGTGAAGGCACCCAACGCCACGCCCAAGCCCTGTGGTGAAAACAAATGGGCCATTCGATACGTCTCTCGCTGGAACGACGCCCGTCTGGACATGATCCTCACTCGGCAAGGCAACGCCCAGCTCAGTGGCTACCTGTGGATAGAGGCTGAAAACAAGACTTATCAGCTGCGCGGTAAGATGCTCAGCGAAGAGCGCTATGAGGTGCAGGCGCTGCTACCCAATGGCAAAACCGTCGCTCACTTGCAGGGCAGCCTTCAAAATCCTCAAGGACATGACTGTCTGTGGATTGGATCGGGCGAAAAACGCACCTTCAAACTCACCCAGCGCGCGCGGTTAGGTGTTGGATGCCTGGAATACGCCGACTACGCGAGCAGCTACGACATCCTCTATCCCCGTCCAGAGTGCAGCGGCTGCAACCAGATACTCGACCAAATGGCCAACCAGTGGGTGGAGCAAACCAAAACGGCGCTGGCTGCTCAGAAACGTCCTTCCACACCAGAAAACCGCCATGCGCTGCGCGCGAGCGCCTGGTACAGCATTGCCTGCTGGACGGAGACTGTCTTCTGCGGGCAGATGGTCTTCAGCGAGTCATGGAAACAGCCGCCGGCCGTGCGCGCTTTTAACTTCGACTTGCGCACGGGCAAGGAGATCGGGCTGGAAGACCTCTTTGTACGCAGCTTCAACGCCCGCGAATGGTTAGCCGACTACGCGCGCAAAGAATCGCCCAAACTACCTAAGTACGCCACCGACCCGCTCCTCCGCGAATGGTTAGCCAAAGAGGGCTTTCCTCTCGCCATTATTCGACGCGACGGTCTGGAAATCAGCACCAACTTTCATCCCATCTTCGGGCAGCAAAGCCTGCTTGTACCCTATGCCCTACTGAAGCCCTACATGCGCCGCGATAATCCCATCCCCGACCTCGTCAAGTGAACTCGAGGTTTCTTGGCCTGTTTTCTGACCCAAAAATGACCCACGGCTGTCCAAGAGCACCGCTATTTTTGGTCTTAAAAAAACAAATAAACATGAAGCAACTCCGATTCTTCCTATCGGCTTTTGCCCTGTGGTGCGCCTGTATACCGCTGCAGTCCCAAACAGTTATCTCCGAGCAGCGCTTGCGCCAGGATGTCAGCTATCTGGCCGCTGACAAGATGAAAGGCCGCGGCACAGCCACTCCTGAGGAGCGCAAAGCCGCCCGCTACATTGCCAAACAATTCAAAAAGGCTGGGCTGAAGCCAATGGGCGACAATGGGACGTGGTACCATGCTTTCTCTTTCAAAAAGACCAACGACCCCCACGGCGCTGAAGCGCCCGACGCTCCTCTGTTAACAAGCCAGAACGTGGTCGGCTTTTTGGACAACGGCGCTGCGCACACCATTGTCGTTGGTGCTCATTACGACCACCTCGGCCTTGGGCACGACCGCAACTCCCTCGATGCCAATCCGCACGGCAAAATCCACAATGGCGCTGACGACAATGCTTCCGGCACAGCGGGGGTTATCGAGTTGGCTCGCTATTTTGCCCAAAACAACACCCGCGAGCGCCACAACTTCCTCTTCATTTGCTTTTCTGCCGAAGAGTTGGGGCTGGTAGGCTCTAAAAAATACACCGAACGGCCAACGATTGACTTGAGCACGGTGCATTTCATGCTTAATATGGACATGATTGGACGCCTCAACGACGAGCGCCGTCTGGTGGTGGGCGGCGTAGGAACGGCGCCTGATTTCGTGCCGCTAATAGAGGGCTTGCCGAAAGGTGGCCTGTCTATCAAGCTGGACAGCAGCGGCATTGGCCCCAGCGACCACACCTCTTTTTATCTGAAAAACATCCCCGTACTGTTCTTTTTCACTGGTCAACACGCCGACTACCATAAGCCGAGCGACGATGTGGAAAAGGTCAATTTTGCCGGCCAAAAGGCTGTACTCGATTACGCCGTGCGCCTCATCGAAGCCCTTGACCAAAAGCCCAAACTCGTCTTTCAACCTACGCGCTCCAACACAGAAGATACGCCGCGCTTCCGCGTAACGCTGGGCATCATGCCCGACTATACCTTTGAAGGCGAAGGGGTGCACGTAGATGGTGTTACCGATGGTAAGCCGGCCGCTCGTGCAGGTCTGCAGCGCGGCGATCGCATCATCGCCTTGGGCGACACAGAGGTGCGCAGCGTGCGCGAGTACATGCAGGCGCTATCCAAGTTCCAGAAAGGCGACACTACGACGGTGAGGTTCGTCCGTGGCAGCGAGACCCTCGTCCGCGAGGTTACTTTTTGATCTTCGCCAACTTGGAGGCATAAGCACTCCTTCCTGTGGCGCCCAATACCCTGCAGGCGCCACAGGAAGGGTATGCCTGAGAACAACAGCATAAAATAACGACTAATGCTGGAGGAAAAGAGCCCTGGGCGGTGTTGAGTCGCTTGCCTCTGAAATCCAGTATAGGCCATTAGGTAGGCCGCTTAAATCCAAGGGGAAGCGGTTTTCGCCTTCTGTCAGCCAGAGGCGCATTTCGCGTGCCAGCGAGCCATCGAGCGCCCAGAGGCGGAAGATGGCCTCGCGTCCACCTTCTGACAGGGCGGTTATCCAAGCACGCGCCGAAGCGGGCTCGTGTTGCATTTCCCAGCGCTCTGCTGGCGGTGCAGTGGGAAGCTCCGACAAGTCGTCTGCTTGTACGCTCAACGAGTTGCCCGCTGAGCGATAGAAAAAGGTGTTCATGCTCCCAACAAAGACGGCTCCCGTCATGACGTAGTGGATGCCATCGCGGATGAGCCTAACGCCATAGACATCGCCCGGTGTAGCAATCTCTCGCTGTTCAAGTACGCTGCCGCTAAGGGTTGTGCGGGTGACGGAGATATTGCTGCCTGTTTTGCCGATGAACAGAATGTTTTGCATGTTGGGCAGAAAGGTTACGCAGAAACCCTCGTTTTCGTCGTAGTCGCTGCGGTCGGCGCCGCGGAAGTAGCGGTCCCATACCCGCTCGCCTTGCTCGTTCCACACGGCGGCATAGTGAGCGGTGTAGAGCGAGCTGGGCAGCTCTCGATAAGCAGAGCCAATGAGCGCAAACATGCCCTTGCTCAGCGGAACAATATCTACAAGGCGGCCGACTTCGGGTGCACCTGGCGGCAGGTTAGGGAATTCTACTTTTTTCGACCATACCATCTGCTGCGTGCCAAGATGCACCTTGCTCACCCGGTCGCGGCTCATGACAAGACATGCGTTGCCGCCCGAGGTCAGGTAGGCATCGAAGCCCTCGGGCACAGGGTAATACTGCTGCCACACCACCGAACCATCGGCGCTTATGCGCACTAAGGTCATCTGGCCAGCACCAGCGCCTATGCCCAAGTAACCCCCACCGGGGAGTTCGAGCAGCTGGTTAAAACGCGTAACGTTGGCATAGGTCTTAGCCCAAACCACTTGCCCCGTTGCATTCAGCCTCACCACCCAGCCTGTATTGATCGGAGCGCCTTTAGAGCCTGCCGCCAGCCAACCGTCAGCCAGTGCAATGACGCCCTGTCCGAAGCGCTCATCGGCGTTTGGCTCACCATAGGCTTGCTGAGAAATAACATTGCCGGCAGCATCAACGCGCAACATAAAGCCGTCAAATCTGGTGCCTGCACCCGGCTGCAGATAGCCAAAGATGGCATAGCCGCCTCCAGGCATGGGCAGGATAGCCTGACCGGCGTCGTAGGCGGGTGTCATGCTAAAAAACTTGTTGACGGCAGGCTGACACAGTCCGAAAGCAGGAAAAAGAAGCCCCAAAAGGCCAGCGATTTGTTTTCGTGTGAACATAAAAAAAAGACGGGATTTACATGTGAAAAAATAACGCCTCATAGAGGCGCGCCAGCAAATGTAGAAAATCGCTTGCGTCTTGCTGTCCCCGAGCACACTTTGTCGGTGATATGGCAACAGACTTAGAAAAAACTTTGCAGGATAGGCCTCTGTTTCCTTTTCAAGGGCGTACTTTTGCGCGCCTTTTTAACTGGCAACAGACAAAAAGGAAAGGGGTAAGGGCCTCGCCCGGGTAGAGGGGCCGTTCAGCAGTGAAACCAACAAGCCCAGAAGACCAACCACCATTTTTTACTATGATACTTGACGATGAAAAAGTGCCTGCATCCTCTGAGCAAGAAAACCTGCCAGCAGAGGAGCCGGTGGTGAGTGCAGCAAACGAGACGCCGGCACAACAAGAAGACGAGGTGGAGACCTCCTCTACTATAACAGAGGTGCCATCCGTTGCCGAAGAGGCTGAGATAGAGGAAGAAGAAGTAATGGTCGGTAGCGCCGAGGAAGAGGCCGAAGATGTCGCTGCCGAAGACGACGATGTGATCATCGCTCCAGAGTCGGACGACAGTGACCTGGAACTGCCGTTGCCCGAGCCAGTTAAGAGCGGTGGCGCTCACGATGACTTCAACTGGAAGATGGACAAACGCGGAGCCATGGCCTATATGCCCGAGGAGCGCGACGCCCTGTTGCGTCAGTATGAGGCTGCGCTTACGCAAATTTCAGAAAATGAGATTGTCCGTGGTCGCGTCAGTGCCATCACTGCCGGCGACGTAGTGCTCGACATCAACTACAAGAGCGACGGCCTGGTGCCGCTCAGTGAGTTCCGCGATGTGCCCGAGCTGAAAAAGGACGACGAAGTCGAAGTGTACATCGAGAGCCAAGAAGACAAAGAGGGCCAAATCAGCCTCTCGCGCAAAAAAGCCAAAATCCTGCGTGCCTGGGAGAGCATTGTGGACTCCTATCGGAACGGCACCATCATCACGGGCACCGTCATTAGTAAGACGAAGGGCGGTCTTATCGTGGACTGCAACGGCCTGGAAACGTTCTTGCCTGGCTCGCAAATCGACATCAAGCCTGTCACGGACTATGACCAGTACGTGGGCAAGACGATGGAGTTTAAGGTAGTGAAAATCAACGAGCAAATCAAAAATGCCGTTATCAGCCACAAAGCGCTCATTGAAAGCGACTTGGCCGAACAGCGCGAGCACATCCTCGCCAGCCTGGAGCGCGGGCAAGTGCTCGAGGGTGTGGTGAAGAACATCACCGACTTTGGTGCTTTTCTCGACTTGGGCGGTGTGGACGGTCTGCTGTACATCACTGACATCAGTTGGGGGCGCATCTCGCATCCCTCTGAAGTCTTGCAAATCAATCAGCGCCTGCACGTGGTAGTGCTGGACTTTGATGAGAATAAGAAACGTATCAGCCTAGGGCTTAAGCAACTGACACCGCACCCGTGGGATGTCCTTCCGCCGGATATTGCTGAGGGCACTACGGTGACTGGCCGTGTGGTTAATATCGAGGACTATGGCGCTTTTGTGGAAATCTTGCCCGGTGTAGAAGGGCTTATTCACATTAGCGAGGTTAGCTGGGGTACTCAAAGCGTCAACGCCCGTGAGTATTTTACTGTCGGTCAGCAAGTAGAAGCGCGCATTGTGACCATTGACCGTACCGAGAAGAAGATGTCGCTATCCATCAAACAGCTGACACCTGATCCCTGGACGGAAGTAGAAGACCGCTTCCCCATCGGCTCGCGCCACACGGTTACGGTCAAAAACATGACGAACTATGGCATTTTCGTCGAGCTGACTGACGGCATTGGCGGCATGATCCATGTAAGCGACCTGAGCTGGACCAAGCGTTACTCCCACCCCAGCGAGTTTACCAAAGTAGGAGAGCCTATTGAAGTCATTGTCTTAGGGATTGACCGGGAAAAACGCCAGATTAGCCTTGGTCACAAGCAGATCGAAGAAAATCCATGGGATACTTTCGAAACCATCTACTCTGTCGGTTCCTACCATGAAGGTACCGTTGCTCGCCGCGATGACAAGGGCGCTACGCTATACCTCCATTCGCGCGGAGCCGAAGTAGAAGCCTTTGTGCCCATTAAGCAACTGCGTAAGGAAGACAACACCCTCCCAGAAGTGGGCGAAACGATCACTGTGAAGATTATTGAGTTCCAGAAAGATGACCGCCGCATCGTAGCCTCACACCTGCGCTACTGGGAAGACGTCAAACAAAAGGCTGAAGCAGCATCTAAGGAAGAAAAAATAAAGGAAATTGCCGAAACTCAGGCTGTTATAGGCGAAATTCAGAAGAAAGTAGAAAAAGAGACTTTAGGTGATCTGGACGCCCTAGCTCAATTGAAGAAGCAGCTTAGCGACGAAGAAAAGAAAGGATAATATCCGAGCTTAGTTTTAGCGACAAAAACCCCCTCATAGGCATGCGCTCATGAGGGGGTTGCTTTTTTATAGTGGGCCCGGCAGGAATTGAACCCGCGACCGTCTGATTATGAGTCAGCTGCTCTAACCGCCTGAGCTACGGGCCCTGCATTTCTTTCGGCAACAAAGGTAGATTGTCCACGCCAAATACACTCATTCCTTTTTTGAACGAAGGGGATATTTCAACCCTTTATGTTCCTTGAGAACCATTTTCACCGAGCCTACGGCAATGGGTGTTTCCACCAGCAAAGGAAGACGGTTTTCGTCGTCCGAGATCCATACGATCATTTTAGCGTCGTCGCTAAAAATGTTACCTACGATGACCTGTGGCTGAAACTTCATCGTATTGAAACGGCCAAGCCCTCGAATTTTCTTGTCTGGTTCTTTGCCCAAATAGCGCATGCGCAGGGGGTACTCTTCTTGGTCCATAAAGATGCGGAAGGGGTGCTCCGTTCCTTTGGGCTTGTCTGAGAAATCAAGGGTACGCAAAAAATAGAGCGATGACAATACGTCATACACGCGCTCTTGTACAGCGTGCTCGGTGCGTGTCTCGGGGTCACCGCGTTTTGTAGCGCGCCAGACGATGGCTTTCCGGTTGCCTTGGTCAAACTGGATGCGTTCGAAGATGCGGTAATTCCCCTCGTGTACGCTTCGCTCGGAGTAACGCGGCAGGAGGTTGGTTTTGTCCACCCACGAATGGTACACGTCGTGCACGTGATAGAACCACTCATAGGATTCGTAGGTGCTGCCTAAGGCTTTGAAGTGATACTGCCGGTCATCCTCGTTGACTTCAAAAGTTACCTCACCGGCGGCCAGCCACACGAAGTTCCAGTTGTAGTACACTTTGTATGTCAGTTTTTCTCCGGGTTGAAAGGCATATTCATTGCCGTTGCTCTTGCCTTTTGCGTCGAGAGAGGCTACGGCGGCAGCCGCTTGAGGCACTGCCTCATTGAACCAGAACATACAAAGCGGCAGTGCCAGCCCAATTTTCATCGTGTTAGTCATAGGTAAGGGATACTATCGGTTTATTAACGCCTGATGCGGTGGGATAGTTTGTTAGCCAAAAGAAAAGCGGGCGATTCTTTGCTTCGCTAAGAGTCGCCCGCCACTTAAAGAGGGTCAATCAAGGCCCTCAGCCTAAAAAAATTAATAGCCGCTGGCTTTATTGCCCATGAAGCGACCTTTGCCGGCTTCTGGTCCTTCCGGACGTGGCTTGTCGGTTTCGCCCGACTTGGCTACGCGGAACTCTACGCGGCGGTTAATCTGGGAAGAACGAGCCGGCACTAAGGCGTTGGCCTTGCCCGCCCAATCGAGCACCAGGCGATCGCGAGAGATGCCGTATTGGCTCACCAGGAAGTCAATAGCGGCCTTGGCGCGGTTATAGGACAACACGTTGTTGTAGGTATCCGAACCGGTTTGGTCCGTGTGGCCGGTTACCGCTACGCGAATTTTCGAATTGCTTTTCAACACCTGAGCTACTTGGTACAGCTTGGTATATTCACCGTAGGATATATCGTAGCTATTGTTAGCGAAATTAATTACCGGCAGGAACCAGTCTGCCAAACCCTCTTGTGTTGGCAGTTTGAAAGCGGCCAGTTTCGCATCTACAATGCGGTTTACATCGGCTTCTGTTAAGCCCGGCGGCACCTGAGCTACGCCGTCTGCATTGACCGAGTAACCCGGAGGTGAGAACGGCTCTTTGTCTTTGTAGTCGGGCACTTTGTCGCCGTCGCTATCCAATGTCACGCCGCGTGTGTCCACTCGGGCGCCGGCAGGGCTTTCTTTTTCCTGGTCGAACATATCAATAACGCCATCGCCGTCCGTATCCGTTGGGTCAAATACAGGGCGTGCTTCCAATGCTGCGATAGCATCGCTCACTTGGGCCAGCGGGTTCACCCAGTAGAGCGGCTCAGAGCGCATAGCACCTGATTTGTCTTTACCGCTCAAATTAAAGTTGAGACGCAGGTTCGGATAGTGCAGATAGTCGCGGTAGGTGGTCGTGCGCGAATCTACATTCTCGTCGCCATCCAAAAGGTCGCCATTGCCGCCCAAAACGAAAGCCACGCCATACTCCAGGCCAATATTAAACTTCGGGCTTACGCGGAAAGCCAGACCCACACCGGCGTCTATGTAAGGCGAAAGGCCGCTCTTGAATTCGCCATTGTTCGAGCCATCTGCTTGCAACACGTTTGTGTACTTTGTAGTAAAGCTAGTGGCGCCAGCGCCGATGAAGGCATTGACCAGCGTCTTGCGATAGGGCTTGTTGAAGCGAATGTTGTTTACCGCGGCTACTACTTGGAGTGAGCCGGAAAACCAGCTCATTTCCGAATTGCTCTCTGCGTCTGCAAATTCGTTTTTCGTCTTCGCATACAGAGCGCCTACGCGTAAGGAGAAGACATGATCAAGGGCTTTGCGCACATGCAAACCACCACCAAAGCCGAGTTTGCTGTCCAGATCGCCTGAAACAAAGGGAACACCAGCATTTAGTCCGAGTTCCCACTGGTCGGCCGGGGTAAAGGAGCGATACGCCCCACCCGCCGGAGCAGCCGCATCTTGAGCCACCAGACTCGAGGCGGCAGCTGTGAAGAGAATGCTTAAAAGCAAGTTCCTAACTGTCATAGGGTGACTTTTTTAGAATTTGACAATGTTAAAAGTTTCAGTTTAACGTCAATGAATTGATTTCCAATGCCTTGTGTTTTGGTTTTGTCACGCGCGCACGGCTATTTTTTCTTTTTCTCAGTTTTTCTAAATACCTAATCTCTTGAGGGCCAAATATAGGGCGTTGGATGAAATGTTATTTGGAAAGGGATGTTTTTTTATTATTTCTTCTAACGCACGACGGATAGTTTGGGATGCGTCTATAAAGATGGCCTCGTCTGTCATGGGCACTTCGGGTTGCATTAAATAAGCAAAAACTCGCGCCATGCCGCAGTTGGCGATGAAGTCGGGCACCAGCGCCGTGTGCGCGTCTGTGTAGCGAGCGGTTGGGCCAAAAAAGACATCGTCATCTACAAACGGCACATTGGCGCCGCAGGCAATCACCTCAATACCACCTTGGAGCAAGGCGTCTACTTGTGCTCGACTGACGAGGCGAGAGGCCGCTCCTGGGATGAAAATATGAGCCCCTAAACGCCAAATGTCGTTGTTCACTCTATCGAACGGCAACATATCTGGAGTGTTCAGGCGATTGCCAGCTTTGCTATGGAACAAGTCGAATACTTCTTTCTTAGATAGTCCTTCGGGGCATAGTATACCGCCTTCGCGGTCTATGATGCCTACAATGCGGACGCCCTCTTGAGCTAAATAACAAGCCGCCGCTGAGGACACATTGCCCCAACCTTGAATAATGGCCGTTTTACCCTCCAGCGTTGTGCGGTGATACAGGTCATAAAAATGACGCACCGACTCAGCTACCCCATAGCCCGTGATAAGGTCGGCTACGGCATATTTTCGTGAGCCTCCCTCCGGCAAAAAGCGAGTGTCTTCCACTATTTTGGCACAGCCATGGCGCAACTGCCCTAAGATGCTGATTTGCTGTCCCTCGGTTGGTTTTAAATGCCCACGCACGATGCCTTCCTGAGGATGCCACAGCCCAAGGGCTTCAGTGATAGGGACGACGTCCTTCAATTCGTCCACATTTAGATCGCCGCCCGTACCGTAGTAGTGTTTGAGTATAGGCAGCGCGGCTTGGTACCAGCGCTTCAGCACTTCCCAGCGGCGCGGGTCGGCAGGGTCAAAATTGATGCCGCTCTTGGCGCCGCCAATGGGCGGGCCGGCGACACTGAATTTGACCTCCATCACTTTGGCTAACGAAACGACTTCGTCGCGTGTCAGCCCTTTGCGCATGCGCGTGCCACCGCCTGCGGCACCACCGCGAAGAGAGTTAATGACTATCCATCCCTCTGCAGAAGTTTCCGGGTCATGCCACTCAAATACAATCTCCGGTTGCTGCTTTTTATATCGGGAGAGTAGGTCTTCCAATTCCCGTGCAATACTTGTTTCAGGTGCTGATGCTTCCACCATAGGCGGAGCAAAGGTAGGCAAAGGCGCTGGTCAAACAGCAAACCTTCGTCATCTATTCCGTTGTCTTTTCGCGGAGCAAGAGTTGTTGGGCTGAGCAATAAAGTCCGTTTTTTGCAAAAAAATCTGCTCGTTCATGCTTCATCATTGGCTAAAACCTCTCCCAAAAACTTTTTGCGAGAGCCTCAATACCTTGCCTGATTACGCTTTTGGCCGGAAGGCGAGGTTCCTTCCTGCGAGAAATGCCGACTTGAGTGGCGTGAAAGTGGCCATTATTGGTGCGGGCGAAGGACCGGCGCAAGCCGTACGGGCGCATCTGTACCGCATGGCAGGCTCCTTTCCTTCGCAGGCTGTAGCCGATTTGGGCAACTTGCGCCGTAGTGAAGCAGCTTCATTGCGGGCAGTTCTCTTCGACTTGATTAGTGCTAATGTGTTGCCTATCGTAATTGCCGAACGTGACGAGCTGGCCCGCGTGCAGTTTTTGGTGTACGAAGACACCCGCTCCATGGTAAATCTCGCTGTCGTGGATGAGCGCTTGCGCATGGCAGAGGCCGCTACCCAACCAGCCGATCAGAGCGTTTACACTTCGGTGCTAACACCTCGTCATCGCCTCCTGTTCCATTTTGGACTTATTGGCTGCCAGGCACATCTGATGCCCGAAGCATGGGTGGACTACTTGCTTAGCCATCATTTCGATGTGCTGCGACTGGGCAAGTCGCGCACAGCCATGGAGGAAGCAGAGCCTATTTTGCGCGATGCTGACTTGTTGTGCTTTCACATAGCGGCGCTTAAGTCTGCCGAAGCGCCGGCTGTGGTGTCTCCCTCGCCTTCGGGCTATTCCTGGGAGGAAGCCTGCCAGCTGTGTCTGTATGCTGGGATGAGCGATAAACTGACGTCGCTTGGTCTTTATGGGTTTGCTCGAGAGTCTTGCCACCAAACAGCCCAGGGAGTAGCGCAAATGATTTGGTACTTTTTGGATGGCTTCTTTCACCGCAAGGGTGATTTTCCGCTTTCTACCGACGGTTTGAAGGAGTATGTCGTGGATTTTCGGGACATGAATTTTCAGATTACCTTTTGGAAAAGCATGCGCAGTGGCCGGTGGTGGCTCCAGGCGCCTTCGGCCTCGGCGGCCAATCACGGACGCCACTACTTGGTGCCTTGTTCGTTTCAGGATTACCAAGCTGCCTGCCGCGAGGAGCTGCCTGAGCGTTTAGTGCAAGCGCTGCGTCGCTTCGCTTAAGTCGGAGAAAGTCAATAGCTTCTCTAGCCCGACACCGCGAGAGGCCTTGATGAGCAAAAAGGCGTGCTCGAAACGCTGCCGGCTGAACCACTCGCGAGCAGCGCTAACGTCTGGGAAAAACAAGGACTTGCTGCGCTTAGGGCGATATTGGCTAAACAATGGCCCTACAAAGACGCTTTGATCTACCCCAGCCCGCTCAACCCGACGGATAAGGGCTCGATGTTCGGCTTCGGTGGCTTGGCCCAACTCAAGCATGTCGCCCAAAATGGCCACCTTTCGCTGTGCCTCGGCTTCTTTTAGCACGCCTAATGCCGCCTCCATGCTGCTTGGGTTGGCATTGTAGGCGTCCAGGAAGATGGTGTTGTTGCCCCAGGCGATGATTTGAGAGCGATTGTTCTCAGGGCAATAGGCCTCGATGGCCGTTTTAATTTTCTCTGCCGGCACTTTGAAATACAGCCCGACGGCAATGGCCGTCATGACATTGTGAAAGTTGTGTAGGCCTAACAACTGCGTACGCACCTCCATGCTTTGACTCGGCTCTGCGCTGAATTGTGCGCGCACAAATGGGTCGGGAGGCAGGCGCTTCACCACCAGCGTGCCGGGTGGCAGTAAGCGGCGGCTGTCGGCGTTTATTTCTGCGTAGAAAATCTTCTTGCGCACCCGGCGAGCGAGCGTTTTCAAATGCTTCTCAGACAGGTTGACAAAAGCACAGCCGTCGTAATGGGCGAGATAATCGAAGAGCTCGCCCTCGGCCTTTTTCACGCCGGCTATCGAGCCTAATTTTTCCAGGTGTTCTTTGCCGATATTGGTCAACAGCCCATGGGTTGGCTGGGCAATCTGGCACAGCAGGTCGAGGTCGCCGGGTTGATTGGTGCCCATTTCTACCACGGCTACCTCCGCCGTAGGCGGAATGGATAGTAAAGTGAGTGGTACGCCGATATGGTTGTTCAGGTTGCCCTCCGTTGCGCTGCAAGTGTAGTGTTGGCGCAAGACAGCAGCCACTAATGCCTTGGTGGTAGTCTTGCCGTTGGATCCGCCGATAGCGATGACGGGGATGTGCAGCTGCTTGCGATGATGGGTGGCCAGGAGCTGCAGGGCCTCCAGCGTGTCGGACACTAAGAGGCAACGTCCCGGGTCTGTTTGACCATCGCGGCTATCTACGATGCAGTAAGCAGCGCCGGCGTCTAAGGCCTGGCGTGCGAACCGATTGCCATCAAAGCGCTCACCTCGCAGCGCCCAAAAGATAGACCCTGGTTGGATGCTTCGAGAGTCGGTACAAATCTGAGGGTGCTGCCGATATAAAGCGTAAAGTTGCTCGATCGTAACCATATAGAGACTGGGCGAAAGGTAGGCCATTTGCTAAAAAGAGAACGGGAGCAGTGCTGTTTGCTGCTCCCGTTCTCTTTACTTAGTGAGCCTCTCCAAAGTGTTTGGAAAAGCGGATAGTACGCTATTTACTTGTAGCGGCGCTTAACAGGCTTCTTCTTGGTTTTGAAATGGTTGCCTGCAGGGTCGTTGTTGCCGGTAGGCGAGCCTACTCGAGGCACAGCGCAGCGGAAACCTACCGTCTTGCTCGCTTTGTTTTGGTCTAAGTAACGGCGTGAGCCAGGCGATAGCCACCAGGGCCGGTCGGCCCAGGAGCCGCCCTTAATGACGCGAGCCTCGTTGTTAATGAGGGAGCTAATGCCGTAGCGATACTCCACTTCCGATTCCTTGTCACCGTCCAAGTAGTCGTACAATTCCGGGCGCTTGTAATTGTCGCGCAGGGCGGTTTCCGTAGTGTCTTGAGCGACGTATTTCAGGCGGCCCAGCTCATTCTTCTGTACTGGAGCGCCCGTCTCAGGGTCGCGCTCTTTATGCAAGAAAAGGTTACCGCGATAAGGATTCAAGTCCATGGTTTGCACGTCAACAAGGTCCTGTGAGGTCAGTGGACGGTACACATCACCGGTCCATTCGCTCACGTTGCCGGCCATATTGTAAAGACCGAAGTCGTTAGGCCAGTTGGAGCGCACCGGCGAAGGAGCGAAGGCTTTGTCGTTGAGCGCGCCAGCCATACCGCCATAGTCACCCGCGCTGCGTTTGAAGTTAGCCAGCATTTTGCCCTGATAGCGGTTGCGCTTCTGGTAGCGCAGGGTATTGCCGTCCCAAGGGTAGATACGGCCATCGGTGTAGAGTTCATCCTTGCTAGTGGCTTGATTGCCTGCCAAGGCCAACGCTGCGTATTCCCACTCGGCTTCTGTGGGTAGGCGGTAGGCGGGCAGCAGAATGCCATCCTCCATGCGCACCGGGCGCTCGCCACCTGTGCGGCGGTCGGGCAAGTTCTTGCGCACAGAACCTTCGTACTGACCGGCTAAGTAGGCGTCGGTGTTGAACGTGTTCTCGTTCTTCTGGTCGGGCGTGGGGTTCAGGATGCCACGCTCAATGAGAATCATTTCGTTCACTCGGTCGGTGCGCCAAACGCAGTAATCACTCGCTTGCACCCAGTTGACCCCGACAACGGGATAGTCGTCATACGAAGGATGGCGGAAGTAGTATTCCACCAATGGCTCATTGTATGCCAGCTCTTCGCGCCAAACCAGCGTATCGGGCAGGGCCTTGAGGTACACCTCCGGGAAACTCTCACCCCATGCGTTGGCGATCCAGTACAAGTACTCGCGGTAGTCAATGTTGGCGATTTCTGTCTCGTCCATGTAGAAAGACGATACCGTCACTCGGCGTTCCACATTGTTCCATTCAAACGTAGGATCTTCTTGGGTACGACCCATGACGAATGTACCACCTTCGATAAGGACCAAATTAGGACCTGTCGCTTGGCCTTCATAGTTCAATTTCTCAAAGCCGCCCCACTTCTGGTCGTTGTACTTCCAGTTGGTCGTGGAGGAGCGCTCCGTGCTTCGGCCGCAGCTGGCGACCCAAAGACCCAGTAAGAGCAGACTTAACCCGTGAATGAGTGTTTTCTTCATTGTTATTAAAACTTATCCGGTTTTAGAAAATGAGCAGCAAATGTAGACAGTAGAAATGGTTTATCCCGTGCAGAGCCTAATTTTAACGCCTTTAAATTCTGTGCCGCCCCTTTGGGACGGGCAATTATCGGAACATTTTTCCGCAGTCGTTCCAATCTACCCCGCGTTTTCTTCCTCGATCGAAAAAGAGGCCCAGCGTCAGCTCGTAAGTACTCCCGGCGCGTCCCGCCAATTCGGAAACCGTCACATCGTAGCTAAAGCCCAATTTGAACATATCTTGTCTGAAACCCACCAATAGAATGGCCGCGTCAGGGTTGCCAAGGGTATGCCGAAACCACGCGCCACCAAAAACAGGTCCTACTGCTGCATAAGCGCCGACATTTACCTGGCGGTACGGCCCCTGCGAGGCGAAGAGAAAATTCGGCGAGATAAACGAGGGCAACTCTGCTTTATTGCTCCGCCCTAGTGGCAATTCCAGCCCGCCGTTGAAGGTGTAGCGTAGGGGCAGTCCACCCGAGAGGTTGTCGTTAATAAAGAAGATGCCTTGGTCCGGAGTATTCAAATGTTTTAGCCCTAAACCCAGATAAAAACGCGGACTAACCA